>TARA_R110002050_G_scaffold300290_2_pt1 | contig 295635 bp, 266 predicted proteins | sample TARA_R110002050 | Tara Oceans TARA_R110002050 (sample SAMEA4396988) | marine metagenome | biome: Polar Biome; feature: [DCM] deep chlorophyll maximum layer (ENVO:01000326); material: water (ENVO:00002006), including particulate matter (ENVO:01000060) such as... | depth 25 m
GCATCACGCGACCGCCCTTTTGCTACCAGTAGCAGGAGCTTACGCCACCTTTAAGTCAAGAATAACGAGGACGTCAGAATAACGTTTTTCTGGATCGCGTTAGCCAAAAAAGAGAAATCGACAGCAAGAACATTGCGATTGGCACACTCCAGCGCAGTGCAACCACTTTCCATGAGAGCTCAGTGCCGTACTCAAAATTTCCCTCTGGACCATAGATACCGATCAATACTCCGATCTGATTTGGAGTATACCCAGCAGCAAGGTAGTAGGAGGCTATTAGACTTGGATCATTTTCTATATCTTCAGGCGTCAGCGGGAGATGTACACCATAGTCGCCGTCGACAATATACGTCTTGCCGTCACTCAAGGGACCGACCACCGCGACGACATGTCCATCCAGCCCCCAAACATATGCCTCTTCTCCATTCTTTTGAACAAAGTCCGCTACACCCAAAGCAACCTGACTACAAATACCCACACCCTTTGAAACGATGTTTTCGTAATCCAGCCTCTCTCGACGAACGTAATCGGTCCGGATGTTTTGTCCACTTTCAAGCCTGAAAAGCTCTATGCGCTCAATTGCCGCTGTTACCCAGTCTTCTCTGAAATCGGTCAGAACTTCCCGATCCCAATTTCCACCACCAGGCCAGTAATGCATAACCCCTGCCGAGAACAGTTTGGTCAGCCGTTTGATATCCCCTTCATCTCTAACATCAGAAAGTTCTGCAAGCTCCGCAAGAACCTTTTCTGCTGGCTGCAACGCAATTCCGGCCTTGGTCCTACTGGTATCGAGTGTCTTACTATGACGGTCCGGCAGATAAATGAAACTAACGAAGTTTAACGTAAGAAGGCAGACGCCGAGCAAAAGGCTCAACCAAGCCGCAGCTCTAAATATTTTGGAAATCACTTCGGCGAAACTCCCCTAATTCTGTAAGGTCCGAAAATCTAACAACCATTCCCAAACACCTCAACGAGAGTATGTTACAGGTCGAACGGAACATAGTAGCGCCGTTTCCAACCTAAAGGAACGGCAGCAGCCCACAATTACTCTCTCACCGTTCGATCAGAATAGACTTATTCCGGCATACCCGCCCGGATCCACTGGCCAAGCTGGGCACGTTCTTCGTCGGACATTTCCGTGATATTGCCAAGCGGCATGGCCCGACCAATCACGGCTTGCGCCAGCACACGCTGGGCATTGGCTTCGATCTGGGCCAGATCATCAAACATCACGCCCGCCGGGGCCTCGTCGAACCCTTCGTCACGCGGGTTTTGCGAATGACAGCTCGCACAGCGTGTTTGAACAATCGCCAAGGCATGATCGGCGGTGATGATGTCTTCATCCGCAAGCTTGATCGCATTGGGGTCATAGGATGCAAACATCGCCAAAACCGCCATACCAACGCCGGCTGCCGGAAGTTGCCAGACAATTGCCTTGCCCGTCCCGCCCGCGTTACGCGTGTTAAAGAAATGGCGCACCAGACCACCGATGATCAGGATCAGACCGACAATCAGCCATGACTGATCATGGGAAAACAGCATCGAATAATGGTTGCTGATCATCATCAGCAACACCGGCAGCGTCAGATAGTTATTATGGGTTGAGCGTTGCTTGGCCTGTAGCCCCAATGCCGGATCAGGCTTTTCCCCGGCCATCAGGCTGGCGACAACCTTTTTCTGATTGGGAATAATGATGCGAAACACATTGGCGGCCATGATCGTACCAATCATCGCACCCACATGAATAAACGCACCGCGCCCACTAAACACGTGAGTAAAGAAATAAGCCGCGACCATAATCAGGATAAACAGGGCAACCGCAAGCTTACCCGTACTTTTGCCAATCGCACTTTTGCACAGGATGTCATAGATCACCCACCCGGCGAACAGACTGCCCAGCCCAATCAGGATCGCATCCATCTTGGTCAGCGCCAGAACACTTGGGTCGATCAAATAGCTTTCGGCACTCCAGTAATACATGGTCACCAAAAGCGCAAAACCGGTCAGCCAGGTAAAGTAGGCTTCGTACTTGAACCAATGCAGGTCGGCTGGCATGGATTTGGGCGCAACCATCCATTTATTGACGTGATAAAACCCGCCGCCATGGACCATCCAGGCTTCGCCGTAGACACCTTCATCCATGTCTGGCCGCTTGCGCAAACTCAAATCCAGCCAGACAAAATAAAACGAAGACCCGATCCAGGCGATGCCCGTAATCAGATGCGCCCAGCGCAGGATCAAATTGATCCAGTCCTGAAACAGTATATCCACGGCGTTAGAAACCTCCGTCTCGCCCAAGGCAGATGACGATCAGGTCACGCTTGGGCTGCCCCTCTTTTGGGAATGATACCGGCGCCGCTTGTCCCCACGCCGACCAAGAATCATTCCAATCACTCTCTTATTCAGTCCTACCATAGGCGTAAGAGCACCTCTATTATTAACGCCCCGAGCATAATCGAAATGACTTTCAAACTATTCTTTAAAATGGCACAGTGGGCGCCGTTAAATTGAACAAACGACAACAATAAACGCCACAAGCCACGACCAGATCAGGAGCATCCCGCACTATGTCCGACTTTGAGGACATCCAGATTTTTGTCCGCGTTGCCGAACTTGGTAACCTTTCTGCCGCCGGGCGCGAATTGCGCCATTCGGCCGCCGTCGTGTCCAACCGGATTGCCCGACTTGAAGAACGTCTCGGCGTTCGCTTGCTCAACCGCACAACGCGCCGGGTTAATCTGACCACGGAGGGCGATGTTTATTACCGGCACTGCCTGCGCATTTTATCGGAAGTGCAGGAAGCCGAAAATGCCATCGCCAATCAGAAAAACACCACCCGCGGCCCGGTAACGCTGACTTGCCCGATTGCATTTGGCAACAAATATGTCGCCCCGATCATTCCGAAGTTTGTTGAAAAAAACCCGGATGTACAAATCCGCCTGCATCTGTCAGACCGGTTGTTGGACTTGTTGCAAGACAAGGTCGATCTTGCCATTCGCATTGCCGAGCTTAAGGAAAGCTCGCTCATCGTTCGCAAACTGGCGGCCAACAAACGCATGCTGGTGGCAAGCCCCGCCTATCTGGAAAAGCACGGCACACCAAATGTGCCCGGTGACCTTTTGCATCACAATTGCCTGTTGCTGCGCTTCCCCGGATCGCAACAATATCAATGGACGCTGGTCGGCCCGAATGACGAAGGCGCGGCCACCTTGGCGGTTTCGGGCTCGATGGATTCTGATAACGGCGAAGTCCTGACCCGCTGGTGTCTGGACGGCCATGGCATTGCGCTTAAATCACACTGGGAAGTCGGCACATACATCCGCGATGGCCGCCTGAAGGTGGTTCTGCCCGACTATCAACCGCCATCACATGCGGTCTATGCGCTGTATCCGGAAAACCGGTACCTTCCGACACGCGTGCGCGCCTTTGTCGATTTTCTGGTTGGTGAATTTGGCGGCACGCCGCCGTGGGACCGCTAAATACGCAAGTTTGATCCAGCCCATCCAAAATGAAAATGCCCCGGCACACAGCACGGGGCATGTTCATTTCAAGCCACATCTAGCCGCGTGATCAGCGTTTGGCTTCATTCAGATATCCACTGAGAACCGCCGCCACATTATGCCCGATCACGTCATGGGCGTAGCCGCCTTCCATGGCAAACACGGTTTTAAGGCCCAAGCGCCCGATCATTTGACCGATGCGTTTGAAATCATCGGTCTGGAGTTTGAAATCACAAATCGGTTCAGCTTCGTGGGCATCAACACCCAGTGCAATCACCAGCGCATCGGGTTGCCATGTCACAAGCTTTTGCATCGCCTTGGCATAACCCTGCCCCCATGCACCAAAATCACTGCCACCGGGAAGTGGGATGTTCAGGTTCGTGCCCTGCCCGTCATTGCGTCCGGTTTCATTGGCATAGCCCATGAAGAACGGGAACTGATGGGCCGGATCAGCATGAAGTGAGATGGTTAAAACGTCACCACGTTGATAGAAAATATCCTGCGCGCCATTGCCGTGATGGTAATCAATATCAAGGATCGCAACCTTTTTCGCCCCCTTGGAAATCATCCTCTGGGCCGCAATGGCGCAATTATTCAAAAAACAATACCCGCCATAACGATTGGCATGGGCATGATGGCCGGGTGGACGGGTTAGGGCAAAGGATGCCTCGCCATCATGCCATGTCGCATCGGCAGCAGACGTAACTGTCTGCGCGCCCCAATAGGCCGCTTTCCACGTGCCTTGCGTAATCGGGGTGTCTGATGAAATGGCAAACTGCCCCAGACGCGCACTAATGTGTTCGGGTTTACCGCCAGAAAAGCCCCCACTGGGCCAGACATAGGGGAACGCATCGCCCTTGTTACCGGCCTTGGCCCATGCGCCCCAGGCGTTTTCGATGAAATCAAGATAATCGGCATCGTGGATGGCGCGGATCGGATCCATACCGTGATCAGCCGGATCAACAAGCTGCGCCTGTACCGCATGTGCGACCGCATCACGAATAATCGGAATGCGCCGGGCATTTTCAAAACAGGGCACCATGCGCCCGTGGTGCATTTCGCCAGCACCGTCATGGGCATCGTGGCGGGCATTAAAGAAAACACGCACGGCACAGTTCTCCTGTGAGAAGGGCAAGGAAAGAGCATCTCTAAGGATGCTCCTGGATCATCACCCTACCCCGATATGTTTAGAAAACGGTTATTTCTTGGCGGTATAGAGCAGCTTTTCAATCGTATCGAGGAACCCGCCCAGCTTATTGCGCAGATTTTCCGACTGTGTCGCCAGACGGCTGGCCATGTCGCGCGTGGTATCTGCGGCGTCCCCAGTACGGCTGGCCATGTCGGAAACAACCGTGATGTTATCGGTAACTTCCTGTGCGCCGCTTGATGCCTGCTCAACATTTCGGGTGATGTTTGACGACAGGCTGGCTTGGGTTTCAACATTGCCCGAAATCATGTCCGAGCGCGCGGCAAGATCATCAATCACACCGGCAATTTCACGGATTGAGCCAACAGACTGCTCAATCGCGGTCTGAATGTCCTGCACTTTTTCTTCGATGCTTTCGGTGGCTTTACTGGTCTGATTGGCAAGACCTTTGACCTCATTGGCAACCACGGCAAACCCCTTGCCCGCTTCGCCCGCACGCGCAGCCTCGATGGTCGCATTCAGGGCCAGAAGGTTGGTCTGAGCCGCAATATCACGAATGAAGCTAACAACTTCGACGATTTCGCCTGCTGCTGCTTCAAGCTGACCAATCCGGCCATCCGTTTCCTGCGCCAGACCATTGGCACGATGGGCAATTTCAACCGATTCACGTGCCTGATCAGACACTTCGCGGATCGACTGGTTCAGTTCTTCGGATGCCTGCGACACCTCGGTCACATTGCTGGCGGTCTGACGCGCCGCGGCGGCAACAGTGGTCGAACGTGCGCTGGTTTCATGGGCAATCGAATTGGCATCGCCTGATGCCTCGGACAAGGCCGAGGCTGCACTGGCGATTTCGTCAACAACGTCAAACGAACCGCTTTTGAAATCATCAAGGATGGATGCAAAGCCCGACAGTTTTTCTTCGATTGATGCGGTCGCGGCGTTGATGCGTTTTGCCGATGACAGATACTCACCAACAAGCCCGGTTTCGACAATCCGGCGATAATACCGGTTTTCCGAAACGGCGCCCATCGATGCGGCACTTTCGCGCAAGAACGCATCATTACGGTCGATCAACCGGTTGATCGCGATAAACAATTCGCGCATGTCCGAATGACTGTCGACATTGGTGATGCGCGCTTCGTAATCACCTTCGGCTGCGGCCAGAACCACATCCAGTGCCTTTTTAATACCTGATTTGGAACCACCAAATAGCGCCATTGCGAACCTCGAACCTCTTGGTCTTAAAGACTTTGGATGAATTTGTCGTATGCCATACCGGCATCGGAAAGCTTTTGCGCAAGAACCTTGGATGCGGCCATCATTCCGTCCTTACGGTTGGCCGTACTGTCCTCGATCTTGCGCAGCTCCGCATAAAGCGGAATGATCGTTTGCTTAAGAATCTTTGGGTCGGCAACCCGGCGATTGGAATGATAGCCAATCACCTTGTGCGCGGCATCAAATGTCGGGGTGATATGGGCATAGACCCAGTAATGGTCACCCTTTTTGCCCATATTCACGACATAGGCAAAAATCTCGTGCCCGGCGGCAATTTCATCCCACAGCATTTTGAAAATGCAGCGCGGCATATCAGGGTGACGGATAAGCGAATGGGGCTGCCCTAAGACTTCCTTTTCACTGAAGTCGGCCAAGCTCAAAAACAGTTCGTTGGCATAGGTGATCCGACCTTTAAGATCGGTCTTGCTCACAATCAGTTCTTCTGGTTTGAAATGGCGTTCTTTGCCGGACGGCTGAACACCTGAACGCTTTTCACTCAACCTTCAATACCCCGTTTATATTCTTCTTTCCCTGCAATTAAGGCGTGCAGGGGATTTTGACTGTCCGATTATCATGTAACCTTAATTCAGCGAAGAAAAAATGTAAATTTATCTTATATTTCAGACCCTAAGCCCGTTCGCAAAAATAAGAGCAATTCAAAGACTTAACCTCTTTCACAAATCGGCGATTTGGTCGGATTTACCTACACTGGAAAGTTGAAATTCTTCTAATCGCCCCGACAACAGAAGCCACGAAAAGGATTGATACATCCCTGCGTGCGATGTTCATGTATCATTGCCGCGTCAGGCAGGGTTTGTCTTGGGGGATACATGCAACAAGACCTTCGTAATTTTCCGTTCCGCGTTGTCATTCACGAAAAGCAGTCTGCGCAAAACGTTCTGGACTGGCTTGATAAAAATATCCGCAGTGACCGCTGGACCATGGGCATTCGCAACATCGAACTGCCCCGATCCGGGCAATCCGCACCGTTTGTCGACATGGTGATCTATTTTGCGCGCCGCGATGACATGGACCTGTTTCGCGAACGCTGGGCGGGTAAAACCCGCGAACACAAAGTCAAACTCCGTGGTCTGCGTGCCGCCCTTTATGCGCTACGGCATCCCGGCACCGAAATGGTGGCCTATGAAAAGTCACCCGATATACCGACCAAGACACCAACCGCAAAAACCTGAACAAAAAAGCCCCGCGCACCTGAATGCACGGGGCTTTGTCATTTAACCGATCCGGATGGATCGAAAACCTGACTTATTTCGGCAATTCAGCGTCGATGCCTTTGATGTACCAGTCCATGCCAAGCAGCATGCCATCTTCGGCCATTTCGCCTTCCTTGATGCGAAGCTCGCCTGCCTGATCATAGATCGGGCCGGTGAACGGATGCAGTTCACCCGAAGCGATCTTTGCTTCGGTTTCTTCGGCCAGTGCTTTCACGTCGTCAGGCATGTTGGTGTATGGGGCCATGTCGACCATACCGGAATCAATGCCACCCCAGACGTCCTGCGACTCCCAGGTGCCATCGGCAACCGCTTTGGCGCGCTCGACATAGTATTTGTCCCAGTTATCAACAATCGCGGTCAGCTGTGCTTTCGGTGCGAACTTGATCATGTCGGACGCCTGACCGAAACCAAGAACGCCACGGTTTTCAGCAACCTGAAGCGGTGCCGGACTGTCGGTATGCTGAACCATGATGTCAGCACCCTGATCGATCAGGGCCTTGGCCGCATCGCCTTCCTTGCCCGGATCATACCAAGTGTTCGCCCAGACGATTTTGACTTTCACATCCGGGTTTACCGACCATGCCCCGAGCATGAACGAATTGATGCCACGCACAACTTCCGGGATCGGGAACGACCCGACATAGCCTACAACATTCGACTTGGTCATTTTACCGGCAATTACGCCCGCAACATAACGGCCCTGATAGAAACGTGCGGCATAGGTCGAAAGGTTATCGGCACGCTTGTAACCGGTTGCATGTTCGAACTTCACATTCGGGAACTGCTTGGCCACTTTTTCGGTCGGGTTCATAAAACCGAATGAGGTGGTGAAGATAAGGTTGTGACCGGTCTGGGCCAACTGACGGATCACACGTTCAGCATCGGCCCCTTCTGGCACACTTTCGACATAGCTGGTCGTAACGGCATCGCCGAGTTCGGCTTCAATCGCCTGACGGCCGATATCGTGACGGTATGACCAACCATGGTCACCAATCGGACCGACATAGACAAAACCGGCTTTAACGTCTTCGGCCTGGGCTGCACCCATGCCCGCAGCAAGCGCACCGACAGCCGCGACAGCAGCAACAGTACGCTTCATGAAACTTGTATTCATTATGTAGTCTCCCTGTTAATCAGCATCTCAGGATTTAAACACATTCCTGTTTGCAATCAATGACGTGTTCTCACGCGAACCAAGACTCAGACAAACCGGCCAGCCTTTTAACCGCCTTGTGTGAGTTTTGGCCCGTCGCGCTCTTCCTCCCGTTGGGCAGGAACATCATTTGTCGTGTTCCGGTCCCAATCGCAGACCGGCCTTAGTGGGCCGGTCTGAACGCCTGACCAATACAGGCCGGCGCATTCAGTCTGATTTTTGCACGGTCACTGGAAATAATCACCAGCACAATAATCGTCGCAAGATACGGCAACATCGACATGAACTGGGATGGCACATGAATGCCTGCCCCTTGCGCATGAAGCTGCATGACCGAAATCAGGCCAAACATATAGGCCCCGGCCAACAACCGCCCCGGACGCCACGTGGCAAACACCACGAGTGCGAGCGCGATCCAGCCACGGCCCGCCGTCATATTTTCCGCCCACATCGGGGTATAGGACAGCGACAAATACGCCCCGGCCAATCCGGCCATCGCCCCGCCAAACATGGTGGCAAGATAGCGGATTTTAATCACCGAATAGCCAATCGCATTGGCCGAATGATGCGAATCACCCACCGCCTTGAGGATCAACCCCGCCCGGGTTTTGGTCAGGAAATAACCCACCCCGAACACCACAAGCAACGAGAAATAAACAAGGAAGTCCTGCCCAAACAAGATCGGACCAATGACCGGAATCTGACTGATCCCCGGGATCGAAAGTGACGGCAGCGGATCAATCGCAAAGCCGACAAAACCCGACCCGACAAGTGCAGAAAAACCAACCCCGAAGATGGTCAACGCAAGTCCCGTCGCCACCTGATTGGCCATCAGGGTCAAGGTCAGAAACGCAAAGATCAGCGATATCAACACCCCGGCCACCACCGATGCAAAAATGCCCAGAATGGCCGATCCGGTCGTCGCGGTGACGGCAAAACCGGCAATCGCCCCAACCAGCATCATGCCTTCGACACCAAGATTAAGCACACCGGACTTTTCCGTGATCAACTCACCCGACGCCGCCAGCAAAAGCGGGGTCGATGCGGTAATCACCGTCAATGTGAAAGGAACAATCCAATCCATTATGCGGTTCTCCCTTTTGCCGCGATAGAACCGAAACGAATACGGTATTTGGTCAAAACATCACAGGCCAGCAGGAAGAACAGCAAGATCCCCTGAAACAGGCCGGTCACCGCATTGGGAAGCCCCAGCGTAATCTGGGCAAGTTCACCGCCAAGATAGGTCAGCGCCATAATCAAACCACCAAACAGAATGCCCACCGGATGCAAACGCCCCAAAAAGGCAACAATGATCGCGGTAAAGCCATATCCGGGCGAAATGGACGGCTGTAACTGGCCAATCGGGCCTGCAACTTCAAACAAACCAGCCAATCCCGAAAGCCCGCCCCCCAAAAGCAGGGTAAACCAGATCATGCGTTTCTGGCGGAACCCGACGTGGCGGGCGGCCTGCGGGGCCTTGCCAACCACACGCAACTGGAACCCGATCAAGGATTTCGACAGTAACAACCACCCGGCAATCACCACCAAAACTGCAACCGCCGTACCCAGATGCACCCGCGTGCCGTCATAAATGATCGGCAACAGTCCGGCATCGGGGAATGGGCGCGATTCCGGGAAGTTAAATCCTTCGGGATTACGCCACGGACCATGCACCAGATAACTTAAAAACAGGGTCGCGACATAGGTCAGCATCAGGCTGGTCAGAATTTCATTGGCGTTAAAGCGTGTACGCAACAATGCCGGGATAGCGCCCCAAAAAGCCCCGCCGATGGCGCCAAACACCAGCATGGCCGGCAACAAAAACACGCTTTGACTGTCATAGAAATAAAGAGCCAGGCCACCGCCAAAGATCGCCCCCATGGTCAGCTGCCCTTCGGCACCAATATTCCAGACGTTTGCCCGAAACCCCATGGCAAGACCAATCGCAATGATCACAAGTGGGGTCGCCTTGACCAGAAGCTCGGACACGCCATAGCTGTTGCTGATCGGCAGGATAAAGAAGGTATAAAGCGCCTCAAGCGGGTTCTTGCCCATAAAGGCAAAGATGATGCCGCCAACCACAAGCGTCATGACGATTGCCAAAACCGGCGACAGATAGACCATCGCCTGTGAATGCGAACGGCGGGGTTCAAGCCTGATCAACGCGACCTCCTGTGGCTAGCATGTCGTTCGCCGGGGTCGCGTCACCGTCCAGATCATGGAGCCCCCCCATCAACAGACCAATTTCTTCGATGCTGACATCGGCCATCGGACGCGATTTGGACATTTTGCCCTCCGACATCACAACGACCTGATCACAAATCGCAAAAATCTCGTCGAGATCCTGCGAAATCACCAGAACCGCCGTACCCTTGGCCGCGAGATCAAGCAACGCCTGATGAATGGCACTGGCAGCCCCGGCATCTACACCCCACGTCGGCTGGGAAATCACCAGCACACCGGGGTCTTGCAGGATTTCACGCCCGACGATGAATTTTTGAAGGTTCCCGCCTGAAAGGCTTCCGGCTTCAGCCCCCGCACCGGTGGTGCGGACATCAAATGTTTTAATGATGGTATCGGCAAAGGACCGGGTTGGGACTTCGCGGATTAAACCACGTGCCGTCAAGGCCATCCGGCGAAATGCCGTCAGGAACCCGTTTTCTGCCAAGCTCATATCAGGCACGGCACCATGGCCATTGCGTTCTTCGGGAACAAACGTCGCGCCAAGTCGACGGCGGCGACGAGGCCCGAAATGCGCGACGGATGTGCCATCAATCTTGATGTTATCGGGGGCGGCAAACTGTTCGGTTTCCCCGGCCAGTGCCTGAAACAGCTCGTTCTGACCGTTCCCGGCAACCCCGGCAACACCCAGGATTTCACCGCCACGCACGGTTAGATTGACGTCTTTAAGGTCAGTGCCAAACTGTTCTTCGCTGGCCAGTGACAAATTGCTGACCTCAAGACGAACATCGCCAAAGGTCCGATCTTTGCCCCGGTCCGGTGCGGTCAGTTTCTGGCCGATCATCATTTCGGCCATCGATTTTGCGGTTTCTTCACGCGGATCACATCCGCCCACCACCTTGCCACCGCGCAACACAGTGGCCTTCTGACACAGCGCTTTGACCTCATGCAGCTTGTGGCTGATGTACAGGATCGCGCAGCCCTCATCGGCCAGACGCCGCAGCGTTTCAAACAGCTTTTCGACTTCTTGGGGGGTCAGAACCGATGTCGGTTCGTCCAAAATCAGCAATTTGGGGTTTTGCAGCAAACAGCGGACGATCTCGATGCGTTGGCGCTCACCAACCGACAACGTATAAACATGGCGGTCCGGATCAAGCGGCAAGCCATAGGTCTTTTCGACCTCGACCACCTGCTTGCGCAGCACCTCCATGTCGCGCACGTCATTCATCGCAAGGGCAATATTTTCAAGCACCGTCATGGTTTCAAACAGCGAGAAATGCTGGAACACCAGACCAACACCCATTTCACGCGCGTCATGCGGGCTGTGGATGCTGACCGGCTTGCCGTCCCAAAGCACCTCGCCCTGATCGGCCTGCAAGACACCGTAAATGATTTTCACAAGCGTGCTTTTGCCCGCGCCATTTTCCCCAAGCAGCGCATGGATTTCGCCCGGCTCTATACGGAAACTGATATCGTCATTGGCCAGACAGCCCGGAAAGGCCTTGGTCACACCGCGCACCTCAAGTTGCGCGTGCCCTGCCCCCGTCATGGCTTCTGCCCCGGCATCACCGGTCATTGACGTCACTGCTACCACCCCTATTTAGCAATATGATTTTGCACACCATCGGCGGTTTTACCGCATTCTGTGCTGCAATCAAACGGTCTCAATATGCGATCTTGTCGGTTTTGGTATCCCATGCGGCGAAAACCTCGCGCGCCTCGGGCACATCGACATGTTCAATGGGCAAAGACCGGTCATTCATCGGCTTTGCCACTTCATCATACAGGAACTGATCATCAAATCCGATGGCGGCGGCATCATCGCGGCCATTGGCATAATAAATCTTGTCAAGACGGGCCCAATAGATCGCCGAAAGACACATCGGGCAGGGTTCGCAACTGGTGTAAATCTCGCACCCGGCGAGGTCAAAACTGCCAAGTTTTTCGCACGCCGCACGAATGGCGCTGACCTCGGCATGCGCGGTTGGATCGTTTGTCGATGTGACGTTATTCCATCCTTCGGCAATCACTTCACCATTGCGCACAATGATTGCCCCGAACGGTCCACCACATCCCTCGTCCATTTTTTGCCGGGACAAATCCACGGCATGGCGCATATGGCCCTTTTTGGCATCACACACTGCCAGTTCTCCTTTGCGAAACCCTTGATCTGGCAAACCAGATCACCTGATCAGGCCGTCATTAACGCGGCCCTTTATCATTAAAAACACCTTCAATGAAGGCTCATACCAACGGTTCTCATTATTGACCGGTTTGACCGGCTTGTCGCGTCTGCTGGCAAGGCATGTTTCGCGCCGTGGTCTTTCTGACCACAAGCGGAACATAACGATGTCCGGCGGACGCGACAAGCCGGCCCTTCGGGTGGGCCAAATTCGTCCATCGGCTGCGTTCCGTCGCTTGCCCATATCCCCGATATGACCGGCGCGACACGCCTCGCCGACTAAACGAATTTGGCGCCATCAAACCGGTCAATAATGAGAACCGTTGGTATTACAATCAACCCGCCCCGTCTGATGCGGTTTTAATCGGCTGATTTTGCGCCATCTGTGCTTCGCGCACAGACAGCAATTGCACGGCAACTGACGCCGCAATCACGGCCGGTTGCTTGCCGGTAATCCCACCAACGCCAATCGGGCAGGTCAAACGATCAATCGCCGCTGCGCTTAAACCCCGATCGGTAAGCCGCCGGATAAAACGCGCGCGTTTGGTCTGACTGCCAATCATGCCGACAAAGCCAAGATCACCGCGCACCAAAGCCGCCCGACAGATGTCAAAATCAAGCGCATGGTTGTGTGTCAGGATCAAAACATGCGCACCAGCTGGAATATCGGCGACTTCATCTTGCGGTTTATCACTGTGACACACCTGAAGTTTCGCCCCGCTCAGTCCTGTCAGATAGTCCTCACGCGGATCGACAAGATGAATGTCAAACGGCAAGGGTGCCAAGGCATTCACCAGTGCCGTGCCCACATGCCCGGCCCCGAAAATCCACACCGGTGTCGCCGCGTCATCCAGACGCAAACACAGCATATCCACCCCGTTATGGCTCATCATCCCGCCGCGTAACGCACCAAAGGTCCGCATCAACACCGCTGATTGCTCGGCATCGGCCATAGCGAGGTGATTGTCACTGGTCGGCATCATGATCCAGTGACCATCGTTTTGCCCGCCACCACTGACAAGCTGCTTGAAGGCGTTTGAAAGTGCGGTCTTTTGCGACGGCCCAAGCAGATGAAACCCGACCTCAACCGACCCGCCGCAACATTGGCCCAAGCCCGGGCCCAGCGGGAATCGCACGATTTCAGCATTGGCAATGTCAGGGATGTTAGCGCTAACATCCTCTGCTGCGGCAAATGCATCGCGCACGCGGCGCGTCACCTGATGTTCAAGGTTGCCACCACCAATCGTACCGGAAATGCCGTCTGACCCGATCAGCATGAAGGCACCTGCTTCACGCGGGGTTGATCCGCGAATGGCCGCCACACTGACCAGCATCACCGGGCCCGGCGATGCCAACAAATCAATATGTGCACCATGCGACAGGGTCATGCCTTATTCCCCCGCCGCGGGCATGGATTGCCCGACATTTTGCATCATCCGCTTGGCCACATCGGCCACCGCATACAAAACCGCCTCGGGCGTTGCCGGGGTATTAAGTTGCGGGATCACCTTATGATCGGCGACCGAGGCAATCGCATCGGCAATCGCGCGATGAACCGAAATCGCCAACATCAACGGCGGCTCCCCGACCGCCTTGGACCGGTGAATGGTTTTTTCAACATTGCGTCCCGATGACCACAATTCCATGCGGAAATCTTCCGGTCGATCCGAACAGGCCGGGATTTTATAGGTTGATGGCGCATGGGTGCGCAAATTGCCCTTATCATCCCACCAAAGCTCCTCGGTGGTCAGCCACCCCATGCCTTGAATAAAGCCGCCTTCGATCTGACCACGGTCAATCGCCGGATTAAGCGACCGCCCGACATCATGGATGATATCCACCCGCGTGACCTTGTTTTCACCGGTCAGGGTATCGATCAAAACTTCCGAACAGGCCATGCCATAGGCAAAATAATAAAACGGGCGGCCCGATGCCGCATCGCGGTCATAATGGATTTTCGGGGTCGCGTAATAGCCCGTCGCCGACAATGACACCCGTGCGAGATAGGCCTGCTTGATCACATCGGCAAAGCTCAGCTCCGCCTGATCGCCGATAATCACCTTACCGGGTACAAACCGCACTGCGGCTTCGGCCACACCGTATTTTTCGGCTGCAAACGTGATCAATCGGTTCTTGATCGTCATCGCCGCATCGCGGGCCGCCATGCCGTTCATATCCGCCCCGCTTGAGGCGGCTGTGGCCGATGTATTGGGCACCTTGCCGGTATTGGTCGCGGTGATCTTGATCTGGTCAAGGTCGATCTGGAATTCCTCGGCGACGACCTGGGCGACCTTGATAAAAAGCCCCTGCCCCATTTCCGTCCCGCCGTGGTTCAAATGCACCGACCCATCCTGATAAACATGGATCAACGCCCCGGCCTGGTTCAGGAACGACGTGGTAAAGGAAATGCCAAACTTGACCGGGGTTAAAGACAAACCCTTTTTCAAAACCGGGCTTTGCGCGTTAAATGCCTCAATCGCGGCCCGGCGTTTACGATAATCGCTAGCGTTCAGGATATCGTCGGTCAACTCACCCAGAACATTGTCTTCGACCACCATGTGATAGGGCGTCGTATTGCGATCATCCGTGCCATAATAATTGGCCATGCGCACATCCAGCGGATCGCGGCCAACGGTCATCGCGATTTCATCAATAATGCGTTCAATCGCCACCATCCCCTGCGGCCCGCCAAACCCGCGAAACGCCGTGTTGGACACCAGATTGGTTTTACAGCGGTACGACCGAATTTCGACATCGCCAAGGTAATAGGCATTGTCGGTATGGAACATCGCCCGGTCGGCAATCGCAGCCGATAAATCGGCCGAAAAACCGCAATTGGCGGCATATTGGATATCAAGCCCGCAAATCCGCCCGTCATCGTCAAAGCCGACATCATAATCGACGATAAAGTCATGGCGCTTGCCGGTCATGATCATGTCGTCATCCCGATCCAGCCGGAATTTCGCCGGGCGACCGGTTTTCACCGCCACGATGGCGGCCAATGCCGCCCATTGCGATGCCTGCGTTTCCTTGCCACCAAACCCACCACCCATACGGCGCACTTCGACCGTCACCGCATTGGCCGGACGGCCCAGCACGTTGGCAATATTGTGTTGCACTTCGGATGGATGCTGGGTTGAGCAATGCAGCAACACGTCACCGTCTTCCTGCGGGATGGCAAACGTGATTTGACCTTCAAGGTAAAAGTGATCCTGCCCGCCAATTTCCATTCGGGCCGACCGGCGATGCTTGGCCTTGGCAAGTGCCGACGCCGCATCCCCCTGTTTCATCACATGGGGTGGTGCGACAAAAAGCTGCTTTTCAAGCGCTTCATCCACCGACAGAACCGCAGGCAATTCTTCGTATTCGATATCCGCCAGTTTGGCGGCGGCACGCGCCTGCGCGCGGGTTTCGGCCGCCACACAAAACACCGGCTGACCATAAAACTGCACCAATCCGTCGGGCAAAACCGGCTCATCATGGGTATGGGCCGGGGACACGTCATTAACACCGGGCACATCATCGGCGGTCAAAACGCACACCACACCGGGTGCTGAACGGACCTTGGACAGATCCATTTTGGTGATTTTGCCATGCGCGATGGTCGCCGCACCGGGGGCCAGATGCAGCGTGCCGAATGGCTCGATAATGTCATCGATATAAACCGCTTCGCCCGCCACATGTTTCGGGCCGCTATCATGCTTGGACGCGGTACGCACCCCACCCGACAAACCGGCAGTCGGAGCAATAAGGTCTTCGGCTTGGCTGTTTGCAGATGGGTCAGACATGTGCAGCCTCCTTACCGACAAGGCGGGTGGCAATATCGGGCGCGCTGGTTTCGATAAACAGCTTGGTCAAAAGGTTCTGCGCGACCAGCATGCGGTATTCCTTCGATGCCCGCATATCGGTCATCGGCGCAAAATCACTGGCAAGGGCAAGCTGTGCCGCACTGAGGCTGGCCTCATTCCAGTCCTGCCCGATCAAGGCCGCCTCGCATTTCTTGGCCCGCATCGGGGTCCCGGCCATACCGCCAAATGCGGCACGGATTTTTTCAACCTTGCCATCCGCAATCTGGATCGCAAAGGCCCCCAGAACCGCCGTAATATCCTGATCAAACCGTTTGGAAATTTTATAGGCCTTAAATGTCATGCCCGATGCTGGTTTGGGCACAATCACGCTTTGCACAAACTCGCCGGGCATCCGGTCCTGTTTGCCATAACTGACAAAGAATTCTTCCAACGGCACGTCGCGCGTTACATCGCCCATGCGAAGGACAATTTTCGCCCCCAGCGCAATCAGGGCCGGCGGTATGTCACCAATCGGTGATCCGTTGGCGATATTACCACCGACAGTTCCGGCATTGCGGATTTGCCGCGATCCAATGCGACGGATCAACTCACCCACATCGGCCGCCACCCGCCCCAGCGCATCATGTGCGCGGCTATAGGTCACACCGGCCCCGATGGTCACGGCCGTCTCGGTTTCGCTCACCGATTTCAGATCAGCAACGTCACCAATGTAAATGATCGGATCAAGCCGTTTGAGCATCTTGGTCACCCAAAGCCCAACATCGGTTCCGCCCGCCAATACGGTTGCGTCGGGATGCGCCACCAAAAGGGCGGCCAGTTCATCAGATGTGCGCGGCGCGTAATAGCGGCCAGCAGCATGTTCCACCGCCAAAGTCCCGCCATCCTTGACCATATCGGTCAAACGGGCGGCAAGGTCGGCGCGGCGTTTTTGTTCAGTTGTATCATTGGCGGCAACACCGCCAGCATTCCGCGCCGCCTCAATAATCGGGCCATAGCCGGTACAGCGGCACAGGTTCCCGGCCAGTGCATCATTGATCGCCCCGCGATCCTCCTCGCCACCATCCAGCCACAGCTGATACAGGCTCATGACAAAACCGGGTGTGCAGAAACCACATTGCGATCCATGGGTTTCAACCATTGCCTGCTGCACCGGGTGCAGGCTGCCGTCCTTGGATTTCAAGTGTTCGACCGTCAAAAGCTGTTTGCCATCAAGGGTCGGGACAAACTGGATACAGGCGTTTACCGTGCGATAGGTCATGCCCCCATCGCCATTTGGCTCACCAATAATGACGGTGCAGGCCCCGCAATCCCCCTCCGCACAGCCTTCTTTCGTACCTGATTTGCGTTCTTCAAGACGCAGGTAATCAAGAACCGTCATCTGCGGATCAATATTGCTCAGGCTGCGTTCTTCGTCCCCCAAAAGGAACCGGATGTCAGGGCGCATAGTGATGTCGGTGTGTTGCGTCATGCTCGGCCTCAGCTTCCGCGATAGGTCGAATAGCCGAATGGCGACAGCAAAAGCGGCACATGATAGTGCGACTGCCCGTCTGAAATGCCAAACCGGATGACAACCTGATCAAGGAACTTCGGGTCAGGAAGCTCTGTGCCACAGGCGTCAAAATAATCGCCCGCATGGAAAACCATCTGATACTTACCGGGCTTGAATGAGGCCCCGTCGAGCATCGGTGCATCGGTCCGACCATCAACATTGGTCACTGCCTCGGCAACAAGGTCATCATGGCCATTGCCAAAACGATGCAGCTCGATCCGGATACCGCCCGCCGGACAGCCTTTTGCCGTGTCGAGTACATGCGTCGTCAGTCGTCCCATGGCGGGCCTCCCTCTCTCAAACTCTTATATGGTGGTCGATCGCTTCTCCCCAGGTCGGCATTCTATTTGGTGATTTTGTGCCGTACCAATTTTGAGCGATGTTCTTTTAAGCCCGTCTCGTTTAGGGCAATTTTAAAAAGGGTCGCATTACGACCCGTTCTCGGAAAGAGGCGATAAAGTGAAACTATATCAATAATTCTTTGAAAAACGAATTCCGTCACTTCGTGCAGAATGGTACGAAACAATGGTCAAAAGCCCAAGGGCCAAGACATAACGACCACAAAAACGTGGCAAACCGCTGATCCCGTCCAGGAACATTATCAAAGTCGTCTTGATAGTGCGGCGCTACAGCAACGGAGTTCTTCCTTGCTGCACTGCGACCTATGGTTAATGCTATACCCATAGATGCTACACCAAACATCCCGGCAGACAAAGCAAGGGATACTAAAGAAGGCAGGAGAGGCAGAAATGAGCGACCAGAATTATGCGCGCGATCTGATTGGCTATGGCAACACCCCGCCCAAGGCCAACTGGCCCAATAAGGCCCGCGTCGCGGTTCAGTTCGTCCTGAACTATGAGGAAGGTGGCGAAAACTGCATCCTGCATGGCGATAAGGCGTCCGAGGCATTTCTGTCGGAAATCGTTGGCGCGGACATGCGCGAAGGTGTCCGCCACATGAGCATGGAGTCGATCTATGAATATGGATCGCGTGTTGGTGTCTGGCGCATTTTAAACCTGTTTCGTGAACGCCAAATCCCGATCACCATCTTTGCCGTTGCCATGGCGCTGGCGCGCAATCCCAAGGTTGGCGAAACCGCGATGAAGGATGGCCACGAAATTTGCTCGCACGGCTATCGCTGGATTGATTACCAATATCTGTCCGAAGACGTCGAACGCGACCATCTTCATAAGGCGATTGAGATTATCAAAGGCATCACCGGCGAACGCCCGCTGGGGTGGTACACCGGGCGCACCAGCCCCAATACACGCCGCTTGGTCGCCGAAGAAGGCGGGTTCCTCTATGATGCCGATGATTACAGCGATGAACTCCCGTTCTGGAGCACCCAGACCGAAACCCCGCATTTGATCGTGCCTTATACCCTTGATGCCAATGACATGCGCTTTGCCGCCATGCAGGGGTTTAATTCCGGCGAACAGTATTTCCAGTACCTCAAAGACAGCTTTGACACGCTGTATGAAGAAGGGGCCGAAACGCCGCGCATGCTGTCCATCGGGTTGCATTGCCGCTTGGTTGGCCGTCCGGGCAGGTTCGCCGCCCTGAAACGCTTTGTCGATTATGTCCAAAGCCACGACAATGTCTGGTTTGCCCGCCGCATTGATATCGCACGCCATTGGCGCGAACATCACCCGTTTGGCGGCTAAGAAAACAAAAAAGTAAAGGTCACCATGACAAGTACCGCACCATCGCTTTTTGAAACCCGCCCGCCCAGCACATTGGCCGAAAGCGCCTTTGTCTCACGCTATGGCTGGGTCTATGAACATTCGCCGTGGGTCGCCCATAAATTGTATGAGCGCGGCATTAGCAGTGCGCTTGATACCCCCACAGCCCTTGCCGATGCGATGGCTGCCGTGGTCAATGGCGCGGTTGATGCCGATAAGCTATCCTTGCTGCGCGCTCATCCCGATCTGGCTGGAAAACTGGCCTTGGCCGATTTGACCGCCTCCTCACAAAGCGAGCAAAAAGGGGCCGGGCTTGATCAATGCAGTGCGGATGAACTGGCCCGCTTTACCGAGCTTAATGACACCTATAAGCAAAAATTCGGCTTCCCGTTTATCTTTGCCGTAAAGGGCTTTGATCGCGCCGATATTCTGGCCGCCTTTGAACGGCGGGTAAAAAACGATGCTGAGGCCGAGTTTAACGAGGCCATTGGTCAGGTCCATCGCATCGCCAAGCTGCGGCTTGAAGATCTATAAGCATAAAAATATCCGCGCGATCATGCCCGGACCGAATAACAAACGATAAAATCAGGAATGAACTGTTATGAGCCATACTGAAAACCATGATGCACCGGAATTTACACGGCGCTTTGTTAATCTGGCCGATGAACGTCTGGGCGCAGAAGCCATTTTCGCGACCGATGATTTCTTTGCCGACAAACAGCGCATGCTGCAATCGGGCGACGCCATTTTCTATCCCGACCGATATGACGATAACGGCAAATGGATGGATGGCTGGGAAAGCCGCCGCAAACGGGTCGAAGGCCACGATTACTGCGTTGTCCGTCTGGCAACATCGGGCCGCATTCACGGGGTGGATATCGACACCAGCCACTTTACCGGCAACTTCCCGCCTGCAGGCTCACTCGAAGGCTGCTATTGCCCGGCGGGTGATCCGGGTGATGATGCCACATGGACGGAAATTGTCGCCCCGATTGGCCTTGGGGCCAGCGCGCATCATTATGCCGATGTAACATCAGACGCCATTTACACCCATGTCCGCCTGCACATCTATCCCGATGGCGGGGTGGCACGTTTGCGTGTCTATGGCCGCCCGAACCGCGACTGGACCGATATGGCTGCCCGCGGCGAACAGGTTGATCTGGCCTCCATGATCAATGGTGGTGTTGTGGTTGGCTGGTCTGATTCCCATTACGGCAACCCCAATGCCATTCTCGCCCCCGGTCGTGGGGTTAATATGGGTGATGGTTGGGAAACCCGCCGCCGACGCGAACCGGGCAATGAATGGCTGATCATTGAGTTGGGCAATCCGGGCGAGATTGAAAAAATCATCGTCGATACCTGCCACTTTAAGGGCAACTACCCCGACCGCGTGTCGATCCAAGGCGCATATGTCGACGGGGAAAAGGACAAGTCGCTGACCGCACGTTCGATGTTCTGGTCGACCATCCTGCCTGAAAGCAAAATGCAGGCAGACCATATCCACGAATTTGATGCATCAGCCCTGACCATCAGTGGCCCGGTCACGCATTTGCGGGTCAATTCGATCCCCGATGGCGGTATTAGCCGTTTGCGCATTCTTGGCAAACCGACCAGCAAATAGGGCGGATGCATGTCGATGAAACTTAAGGTCGAACCGCTCACCGCGGATGACTTCGCCCCATTTGGCGAGGTGATTTCAACCACGACCGCGCGCGACACTTACAAAATCAATCTGGGCACCACCACCCGGTTTCACGACATCTCGCGCGTCGATGTCGGGGATCAGGGTGGCCAGCCTATCATCAGCATCTTTCGTGGCACGCCACGCGCCAAGCCGATTGAAATCAAGATGATGGAACGTCATCCACTGGGATCGCAGGCCTTCATGCCATTGGCCGGTCAGAAATTCCTGATCGTGGTGGCATCGGGCACCGACACCCCGACACCAGGCACCCTACGTGCGTTTATCTCGGACGGCACCCAAGGTGTCACCTACGCCAAAAACGTCTGGCATCATCCGCTTTTGGTCCTTGAGCCCGACAGTGATTTCCTGATTGTGGATCGCAGTGGACCGGGGGAAAACCTTAACGAAGTCGACCTGCCGCTGGTTGATGGCGCGGTTATTACGCTCGATTGGGTGTAATGCATATCTTTGTGGCCCGCCAGGCATTTACAGCATGGCGCATAAATACAAACGATGATATCCGCCATTAGCAAGCACAATCAGTTGATTTGCGATAACAAGTCCGGGTTCGTTACAAGGTTTCGCACACCATGGGCGTGATCTTCCTTGAACGGGTTATCTTTTAACCACGCATCGACCGATACGACGTTTAACTTAACGACATCGGGACGCACACTCCAGGTCACCTGAAACGGCGAACCTTTTTCGTTATAGCCTGGACCCGTTGTCGATCCCGCATACACAACCGGCTCACCCAGATCGGCTGGCAGGTTGGGCACTTGGTTCAGCCCGTTGATCTCTTCGATATGAGCCATCTTGGTGAAGTCTGCTCCGCCCTGCGACACCAGTACGGCAACAACTGCCTCAACGCGAAGCTGTGGATTACCTGTCGCATCGCTCAGACAAGTGCCAAGGCCATTGCCAAGGGTCGCTTGCGCGGTCGAATATACGAAATGAATTTCGATGGTATCGCCCGGCTCAAGGTCGCCATGCTCGCTGGCACCGACTGTCATGGGAATAGGGGCGCGTTCGGCTTCAGCCAGCACACCATCATACTTGAAACCAGTGCCATAACCGTGTCCATCACCATTGCCCGCAAAGGTCGTAAACAGGCCACCTTTGTGCTCGGCATTCTCATGGAAATGAATGTCACACAGTGCCATTTTATTCACGACCGGTGCCGTATTGAACGCACGATGGTTGGCACCGGCAGGCGCATTAATGTCACGCGGCGACTGCGGGCCATACCCCTTGCCGTTAGTGGCAGCCGCCAAAGCACTGCGCTGCTCGGCGATGATCTGGTCCGAAACCGCATGTTCATCGGATGCCGCAAAGACACAAGAAGAAACAAACATGGCTGTAACGCTTGTCCAAAAGAACGTTTTAAACATTTTCTTACCCCAGAAAATAACGCCAAATTGGACGAGGATCGCGATACGCCCTCCTATTTATAACACCAAACCCGACGTCGCCGATTAAAAACCCGCGAACTCTTCTCTGAACAATGGCAACAGACCGAAATTCGACGCCGCTGACATGTCACTATCCTCGTTTTGACATCCTGCGCATGGCAATGCGCCCAGCCCAAAAATCCAACCGACCGCAAAAGAAAAAATCTCGCTGTCGATCAGAACACCATCACAATCAAAAATGATGTTGGAAATCATTGTGCCGGGGCTTGCTGACCATTCGATGCACCGCCCAGGTCAAGTGCGAGCAACCGTTTCTGGATGGTTTGTGACAGCACCGGGCTGGGGTCGGCCTGCATCGCACGTTGATAGGCCGCGCGCGCCATATCGGTTTTACCCATTGCAAGCGCGTTATCGGCAAAATGCGCAAGATGTTCGGCCGTCGGCATTGCCTTATTAACCGCAACAAACACGTCTTCGGCCTCGGCGTAGCGTTCCTGTTTGTACAGGATCAAGCCATAGGTATCGAGCGCACCGGGATCATCCGGGGCCACTTGCAAGGCCTGCTGGGAAAGGCGTTCGGCCTCTTTAAGGTTTTCACCGCGCACCGCATAATGGTAGGCAAGCCAGTTGGCCGCCCCCATATTGCCCTGACGGGCCGCCTGATAGGCTTCGGCGGTCATGGTATCGCGGTACGATGAAATCACCCCTTCGATGGTTTGCTGATCCAGCCCATCGACCCACGTCAAACCAACCCGCACCGCCTTGCAGCCCTGCGCGTTGGCCTGCTGGCACATGGCAACGGCTTCCTCGACCGCGCCCAGAACGGTGGCCGATGGACCCGCCGCATATTCCTTGCCCGCGTCATCACGCGACAGCGCCTTAAAATCAATCATCGCCCGGTATCGGTCATCGACCTTGGCCTGTGTCGGTGCCGCCATCATGTCCTGCGGTTCCCAGTTCGAACTGGTATCCCCGCAGGCCACAAGACCAAGCAGCATGGCAACCGCCACAAACGGGCGCATGGATCGAATGTTAAGGGGACGAAAATCAGGCACGGCAGTCATTCCCTGTGTTGGTGAAAAAAGCCAGACGCATCATAGCGCAAATCGGTTTTTCAGACATTAACAGCATGGTTTTTACCGGGTTTGGCGCCAGTGTTGCCCACCGATCTTAAGATCGGAATAGCGCGGCGCAATCACATCAACCGCCCCCGCGGCCAAATCGCGCCGCATCTGGGCCCGGTCAATGTCGTTGGGATCAAGCTGCAAGGTCGCAACCGACACCCATTCAGTGTCTTCGGCCGCATACCGATAGACCGGGGCATAATCTTCATCGATGAAAAACACGGCTTCTTCGCTGCCATCGCCATCAAGATCAATCAGCAAAATCGAACACAGGTTCGCCCCCGTATCATCGCGGCAAAACCGGCGATAAAATTCAAGCGGCCCGGTCAGAAGCTCATCAACAAGGTCACTGGGCACCGTATGGGTTGCCGGAAAGATCGGAATGCGATCAGCCGCAATCATATCGCCCCGGTCATTGGGATTGCGGTCACGCAAAGCAGTCAGGTCGGGCATGGCATCTGGATAGCTTGCCGTAAATTTGGCAATGGCCGCGATGCCAGGGTCGCCTAATCGGGTGGCCATAAAGGACAGATCATTCAGCGTGCGAGTTGACAGTTCAGAAGAGGATGCTTCGGCCCCAAGCTTCTCCATCAGGCGGGCCTCCTGACTGCGTGCTGACATGGTCACAGGATCAAGCAACGGCAGATGCACGACAAACGCCGTTACCGCCAGACAGATCGCGATATGGCCAAATGTCGCGCGCAGGGCATTGGGGGCTGATTGGCGACGGCCAAAGGCCGCAACCGATAGCCAAATGGTCGCAAACAGCACAAACAGTGCTGCCCAAATGCCATAGGTCCGCGACGGTGTAAGGCCGTAATCGGCCACCCGAAGCCAGATGGTATAGATCGCAATCGCGGCAAAAACCGGTGCCATCCACAAGGTCACCCGAAATATGCGGTCGCCAATCTTGCCAAACAGGGTCGATGCCTCACCGGCCTGAACCGCCCCAAACAGCAAATAACTAAGCCCCGCGGCGGCGGCCATCACCGTCCACCACACACCAAAGTCCTGCGCAATCAGGATTTCCCAGCCGCCAAACACGGCAACGCCCAAAAACACCAACAGCCCGCAGGCCTGAATGGGATAGAGCACGCGAAACATCACGCCAATGACTTGGCGCACCGGGATCAAAAGATTGGCTTTTTCCTGCGCAATCAAAACACCCGTCGCAAACGCAAGCCCCGACAGGGGCGCACCAATATATCCTTCGGCAATGAAGTCCCAAATCTGATCAAGCCCGACCAGCTCAAGCAGGGCGGTCAGCGCATACAAAAGCGGCCAAAGAATACCAATCGCCAAAAGCCCGAAGGCCAGCGAAAGCTTGATCGACCAGATTTCCGGCACCAACGCCGCGCGGTCGCGATGGTTTGGCAAAACCGTTGTTTGCGGGCGGGCCCATATCCGCCAGGCCGCCACCGCAATGCCAACCCAAATCGCCTGACAGACCAAAAGCCCGGTTGTTGGAATATCGGTCACAAAATCAAACCCGACAAACACCTGAAAGCTTAAAACCTGAAGGGCGGCAAGACCCGCAACGCCAAGGGTAAAAAGCACATCATCGCGCAGGTTGCGCACGCCAACCGCAAACCAGCTACAAAAGGCAAGGCTTGCGACAAATGTCATCAGACTTATCAGGGCGTATTCATCCAACGGCGCGTAACTGCTCAGATACCAGAACGCCAATCCATATGCCGCCCCGCTCAGCGGAAACATCCAGTGCCTGTTGTTCATTGATGTACTCATGCTTGTGCCTAGGGTCTGAACCCACATGCGGTCTTATCGCCGCGAAGTTTGCATTAGAACAGAAAAAGCCGCCAGGATCATCAGATCACTGGCGGCTTTAACATGTTGGCGTAAAACGCCTATTTCAGGGCAACCCGATGCGCAATTATGCGCGGCGTTCTGCAATCATCTTTTTGATTTCAGTAATCGCAAGCGACGGGTTCAGGCCTTTCGGGCAGGTATTGGTGCAGTTCATGATCGTGTGGCAACGATACAGGCGGAACGGATCTTCGAGTGCATCGAGACGTTCACCGGTATATTCGTCACGCGAGTCTGCCAACCAGCGATACGCCTGAAGCAAAACGGCCGGGCCGAGGAATCGGTCGGAGTTCCACCAATAAGACGGGCACGCGGTCGAACAGGAGAAGCACAAAATGCATTCCCACAACCCATCAAGCTGCGCACGTTCTTCACGCGACTGCAAACGCTCCCCATCCGGCGGCGTCGGGCTGTCGGCCTTAAGCCACGGCTCGATCGAGGCCAGCTGCGCATAGGGCTGCGACAGGTCAGGCACCAAATCCTTAACCACCGGCATATGCGGCAGCGGATAGATTTTGACCTCACCCTTGATGTCATCAATCGGCTTAAGACACGCAAGCGTGTTGCGGCCATCAATGTTCATCGCGCACGAACCGCAAATGCCTTCACGGCATGAACGGCGGAATGTCAGGGTCGCATCGATCTCGTTCTTAATCTTGATCAGCGCATCCAGCACCATCGGGCCACACTTGTCGAGATCAATATCGTAAGTGTCGGTCCGTGGGTTGTCGCCGCTGTCAGGATCAAAACGATAGATCTTGAAGCTGCGTGTGTTCTTCGCGTCAGCCGGAGCAGAGAACGACTTGCCCTCTTTAACGACCGAATTGGCGGGAAGATTGAATTCTACCATCTCTCAAATCCTCTCTTGCCGCGCCTTAATAGACGCGCTCTTTCGGCTCGATGTATGACACTTCGTCGGTCAGGGTGAAGTTGTTAACCGGACGATACGTCAGATCAACAGCATACCCCTTGGCGTCATCCACCTTGGCAATGGTGTGCTTCATCCAGACTTCGTCATCACGTTTTGGATAATCTTCGTGGGCATGTGCCCCACGTGATTCGTGACGCGCTTCTGCCGAATTCATTGTCGCTGCGGCACAGGTCATCAAGTTCTCAAGTTCGAGAGTCTCGACCAGGTCCGAGTTCCAGATAAGGGACCGATCCGAAACGCCAACATCGGGAAGTGTTTTGGCGGTTTCAGACAATTTGTCCTTACCTTCTTTCAGGATTTCAGCCGTCCGGAACACGCCGCAGTTGCCCTGCATGACGCGCTGCATTTCCAAACGGATATCTGCCGTCGGACGCGAACCTTTTGCCCAGCGCAGACGATCAAAACGTGCAATCGCTTCGTCGCCGTCGGTGGTTTTAAGTTCCTTGAACGATGATTTCGGATCAACCACTTCGGCGGCATGCATGCCACATGCACGGCCAAACACCACCAGATCAAGCAGCGAGTTGGTACCCAAACGGTTTGCACCATGGACCGACACACAGGCGGCTTCGCCTGCGGCCATCAGACCCTTAACAATTGCGTTGGGGTCTTTGGCGGTCGGGCGCAGAACTTCGCCCTTATAGTTGGTCGGAATGCCGCCCATGTTGTAATGAACCGTCGGAAGAACCGGGATCGGTTCCTTGGTCGCATCAACACCGGCAAAGATTTTTGCGGTTTCGGTAATGCCCGGCAGACGTTCCCACAGCACTTCCGAACCAAGATGTTCAAGATGCAGGTGGATATATTCGCCGTGCTCGCCAACACCACGACCATCGCGGATTTCCTGTGACATGCCACGCGACACAACGTCACGCGATGCAAGGTCCTTAACGGTCGGCGCATAACGTTCCATGAAACGTTCGCCTTCGGAGTTGGTCAGATACCCGCCTTCGCCGCGCGCACCCTCGGTGATCAGGCAACCTGAACCGTAAATGCCGGTCGGGTGGAACTGAACAAATTCCATGTCCTGCAAACCAAGACCCGCACGTGCCACCATGCCATGACCGTCACCGGTGCATGTATGGGCCGAGGTGCAGCTAAAGAATGCACGGCCATAGCCGCCAGACGCCAGAATGACCATCTTGGCGTTGAAACGGTGCATTTCACCGCTATCAAGGTCCCAGGCAACCAAACCGCGGCACGTGCCGTCATCATCCATGATCAGATCAAGGGCAATATATTCGACAAAGAACTCGGCTTTATGCTTCAGGCACTGTTGATACAGGGTATGGAGCATCGCGTGACCGGTACGGTCAGCCGCGGCACAGGCCCGTTCAACCGGCGCCTTACCGTGATCACGGGTGTGACCACCGAACGGGCGCTGGTAGATTTTGCCATCTTCGGTGCGCGAAAACGGCATGCCGTAATGTTCAAGTTCATGAACAGCCGGCACCGCATTGCGGCACATATATTCAATCGCGTCCTGATCGCCCAGCCAGTCCGACCCCTTGACGGTGTCATACATATGCCACTGCCAGTGATCTTCGGACATGTTGCCAAGCGACGCACCAATGCCACCCTGTGCCGCAACAGTGTGCGAACGGGTCGGGAAGACCTTGGTGATACATGCGGTTTTAAGCCCGGCCTCAACCGTACCCAGCGTCGCGCGAAGTCCCGCGCCGCCCGCACCCATAACAACAACGTCGTAGTTATGGTCGATGATTTTATAAGATTCACTCATTGGCTCAGGCTCCGGCAAAAACGATACGCAAGACCGATACAATGGCAGCAACGGACAGGAATGCCGCCACAGCCTTGATCAGCATCAACGAAATCATTTCTGCTTTACGGTTATGCACATAATCTTCGATCACAACTTGCAGGCCGTGCGTGGTGTGCACAGCAACGCTGACAATCATCAGGATCATCATCGTCGAATGGAAGTACGAGCTCAACCACGCCTGTACGGCGTCATAGTTGGCTGTATGTCCGGCAAGAATCGAAATTATGAACCAGATGCCGAGCGGAAGGTTCGCCATAGCCGTAACGCGCTGGGTCCACCAGTGCGATGCGCCACTTTTGGCAGAACCAAGACCGCGCACACGGCCAAGATCGGATTGCATCTTCATGACAAGTTTGTCCCCTCTTGCCCGGCCTTAGGCCAGACCGATGATCCAGGTGATAATGGTCAGCACAACTGCCGCGCCAAGGACGATGGGGTTGCTTTTTGCGGCACCCTCATTCGACAGGCCGCGACCAGTGTCCCAGACAAGATGCCGGACACCGTTGCAAGCGTGGAAATAAAATGCCACCGTCCAACCGAACAGCAACAAAAGACCAAACCACGAGGTGAAAAATGCCTGATAGCCTTCAAAGGCATCACGGCCAGCGCCGGCACCAATCAGCCAGGACGCTAAAAATACGAAACCAACGGCAAGGCCGACACCCATCACGCGGAAAGTAATGGACATCACTGCTGCCATCGGAAGCCGGTACACCTGTAAATGCGGAGACAGCGGCCGATTGGCTTTGCTCATAACGGAATTGCCTCTTCTCAAAGTAGCTGGCGGGAAAGCAGGGTTTATTTACCCATGCGAGCCGTTTGAGTCAATCTGAACCCCTCTGTAAACCAAAGAAATCAGTGATCAAATCGGGTTTTAGCTTCCGTTTAACTACGTAGGTTGACCTCTCAGACACCGTAAACGACCCGCGGGAAGGGCCCAAAGTAAGACTCGGCGTCAAACTCCTGAAGTGCATACGGCATAACGTGGACTTAGCAATTGCACAATTAGACCTTCTTACGCAAGACAACAGCAATGCGATCAATGGCTAATAATGGCTAATATTCGTCAAACATGAGGATGAATGTGCTGGCAATCAACCGTCGCCAAGCACCGCATTGAGATAATCTTTGGAAAAATCGGTCTGAATTTCGCACCAGAGAAGTTTATGGTCCGACATTTGATGCTTGCGATAATACCGCCGGTAATAATTTTCCTTTTGATCGCGGGTGCGCAAATTGCCGTCACTGTTGCGATCAAATGCCGTCCCCCAGACGTGATCAAGATAATGGTCGCTGTCCTCGTTGCGATAAATCACATCAAACATGCTAAACACGCCCGATCGCAGCAAACTGAACCGGTCATCGGCCAACCGGAACGCAATCTGATCATAATGATGCTTTCCCGACAGGCTGGTCGGGGCGTTCTTGATCGCCTCGGGGATGACAAACCCGGCGCCTTCAAGCGCCTGCATGGTGTGATGTTCGGGCGACACAATGTTGAAATCACCCAGCAGGACAAAATTGGCGGCCTTGCCCTGTACCTTCTGTTCCTTGCTTTGACGTGCGGCAAGAAAATCGGCTATGCGGCGTATTTCTTCACGCCGATGCGCCATTTCCGGACTGGTTTCAGATGCATTGCCATAAAAGATATGCACCGTACACAGCTTGAATTTGAACCAGCCTGATTGAAAGGCAACGGAAAAAGGTGTCCGGGCAAACTGCACCCCACCCACGTCATGACCGACGGCCGTATTACCTGCATCATTGGCACGGCCCGGCTCGACGATCTTCTGCCCGGTCGGCAGGACAATTTCACCGGCCTCCCGGCGAAACCAGACCTTGGATTTGCGAAAGGCAAAGGCAAGCCGTTCGCCATTGCCTTTACTGCCTTCGGTGGTGTCGGTGACGATATAGTCCCAGCCGCTGCCCAAATGATCGCGAAACAGCGTTTCAAGGGCGGCCAGGTTTTCATTCACTTCCTGGATCGCCACCAGATCGAAATGATCGATGATTTCGGCAATATACATCATCGACTCGGCCTCGCGGGTATAAGCCCCGCCATTGCCAAAATGCATCAGGTTCCATGACGCCAGACGCAGGCTTTGTGTCTCGGCCTCCGCCCCGGCAAGAATGTCTGATTTCAAACGATCCTTAAGCCGCAAAAGCGCACTGGCGACAAACCGACGATGGATCGGATTTTCAATATCGCGGATGGGTTTGACATTGGTCACGGCACCCTCACACTGCAATTTATGGTGAATGCATCATTCTACGCAATTCAACCATAAATGAAAGTTACAGTTTCAAAAGCAACCAAAGCGATTATCGGACACCGTAAACCTAGCGCGGAATGAGAACCGTATAATCAAAGTCCAAAAGAACATCTGCGTGATATTTCCCGTCCTCCGTCCGCAACGGAAAATCGCTTGCCCGGCGATCTCGCACAGCCACAAGCCGCAAACGAAGCGCGCCAAGATCGCGCCGACCGGGCAGTTCAAACTTATCCAGAACTTCTGACCAGGCAAAAACCGTATCCCCGGCAAAGGCCGGATTGGCATGCGCCCCGGCATTGATTGCGGCAATCTTAAACGCATTGCCCAGCCCGTTAAACGACAAGGCGCGGGCCAGCGATATGATATGCCCACCATAAATCAGCCGTTTGCCAAACCGCCCGGCACCGGCGGCAACCTGATCAAAATGCACCTTGGCGGTGTTTTGATACAGCCGTGTTGCGATCTGATGTTCGGCTTCTTCAAGGGTCATGCCGTCAATATGATCAATCTTTTCACCGACATAATAGTCATCCCAAAGATCGGGCGATCCTGAAAGTTCGGTATCATAATCGGACGCATCCAACCCAACGGGCACCTGAAGCGCCTCGGGGGAGACAACTGTTGGCAGTTCGGGCAAAACCGTTTCGGGGGCCGGCGCGGATGCGTCCTTTTTGACCACCATCACCCAGCGATTGTAATCCAGCACCATCTCGCCGCGCTGATTGCGCCCGACGGTATTGACGTAAACAACCCCGGTTTTACCGTTTGAATTTTGCTTGAGCCCCGTCACGGTCGAGACCGAACTCACCGTATCACCGGGATAGACCGGCACACCAAAAACACCCCCGGCATATCCCAGATTTGCCACCGCATTTAGCGACACGTCGGGTACCGTTTTGCCAAACACCATGTGAAACGCCAAAAGATCATCGACGGGGGCGGATTTAAACCCGATCCGATGGGCATAAACGTCTGACGACTGCACGGCAAAACGCGGACCATACAGCCCGGTATAAAGCGCAACATCGCCGCTTGTGATGGTGCGCGGCGTCGCGTGGCGGATTTCCTGCCCGATGCGGAAATCCTCAAAATAGTTCCCCGGATTGGTCTTTGACATTCGATGGCCTCCCTAAAGGCAAAACTCTGCAAACGTCCGGTTCAGTCGGATTTTATGATTTTATGATCCAAACCGGTGTCATGGGTTGGCCGTTCAGGCCCCGTCCATTTCCCCGATCAAATCGGCCATGGTCACCAGTTTCTGGGCTGACACCACATGCAGGTTTTCAATCAGCTTGCCATCCACAACAACAACGCCCTTGCCCTCGGACGCGGCCTGCTCAAAGGCCGCAATGATCTTGCGCGCCCACGCAACATCCGCCTCACTTGGCGCAAAGGCCGTATTGGCCGCGCCAATGGTTTTGGGATGAATAAGGGTTTTACCGTCAAAGCCCATATCGCGGCCCTGCTGGCAGGATGCGGCAAATCCATCGTCATCGGACAGATCAAGATGCACCCCGTCCAAAATCGCCAAGCCATAGGCCCGTGCCGCCAAAATACACAGACCAAGGCTTGTGATCATCGGCAAACGATCCGGCGTATGCGCACAATTTAAATCCTTCGCCAGATCCGACGTCCCCATGACAAACCCGCCAAGCTTGGGATGGGCGCCTGCAATTTCCTTGGCATTGAGCATCGCAAGCGGGGTTTCCATCATGCACCAGATGCGCATGTCCTCATGCGCGCCTTCGTCCGCCATGATGTTTGCCACCTGCCGCACGGTATCGGCACTTTCGACCTTGGGCAGCAAAATCGCATCGGCCGACGTTTTCGCCGCCGCAACAATGTCGGCATGGCCCCACGGGGTATTAAGCCCATTGGTCCGGATTTGAATCTCACGTTTGCCATAGCCACCCTCGGCCAAGGCCGAGACAATCTGATCGCGCGCGCTATCCTTGGCATCAGGCGCAACCGCGTCTTCCAGATCAAGGATAAGCCCATCTGCGGGCAGGCTCCGACCCTTTTCCAGCGCGCGGGCATTAGAGCCCGGCATATACAAAACAGACCGGCGCGGACGTGGGGCAGCAGCCATCAGATATCTCCCGTTTGATAATATTTGTTCAAAATTGACGTTTTATTTTTACGAAAATTACCCAAACTTGTTTTGCACCGCAAGTCACTTTTTGCGCTGCAGCAGCCTAAGACGACAATACCATCGAATAGTCGCAAACAACACTTGCTGACCGAAGGTCGGTGACGGTAAGAGTATTTAAGGGGACTAATACAGATTTTGGTTGAGTTTGGGGCTTTCATGAAATTTAAACCGGCAAAGGTACTGGTAGCATCGCTATGTGCGACCAGTCTGCTCAGTGGCTGCGTCACAAATGGCGGGAACGCTAACTTCTTAAGCACCACGCCCGGCGCCAACGGTGAATGCGACTACAACGAAGCTGCCTATGTGATCGGCGGGGCCGTTGTTGGCATTGGTCTTGGTCTTCTTCTTGGTGGAGACAACAAGGGGATTGCAACTGTTGCCGGCGGCGCGGCGGGCGGTGCACTGGGTAAAGGCTTGCAGTCATATTTGCAAAGCAGGTGCCAGGAACTTGCCGCCGTTCAAAAGCGTATGAAAGAAAGCGAACTCAACGTTCAGGCAATTACGGCCCCTGCCTCGGGAAGCTGGGTCAACCCTGATGACACCCAAAAGGAAGACGGCGAACAGGGAATCGCCGTAACCGTTTCAAATACAGCAATGTTTGAAACAGGCTCATCCAAACCGACAGTATCCGCAGCCGATGATTTGCAGGAGTTGGCAAAAACCTACGCAAATAAAAATCGTAAAGTCCTGATTGTTGGACATACCGACGCGACAGGTCCAGATGCCTTTAACCGAAAACTTTCGGAACAACGTGCCCGCGCGGTTGCCAAAATCTTCTCAAGCGCGGGCGTTTCAACAGCGGACCTTTATTACAAAGGTGCTGGCGCAGACCGACCGGTCGCGACCAACCAGACACCAGAAGGCCGTGCCATTAACCGCCGTGTCGAAGTTGTCGAACTTGAAACAGAAAAAGGCATCATCGCCTATGACAGCTTCGTAGAAAGCGACCCAAATTTACCTGCACGGGTCGCAGCATCTCTTGAAATACCCGAAACACCCCCCGCACCTCCGAAATCTCAGCCCACCCAGAAACCTTCTGATGAAGGGCAGGTTGCATCTAAAACCACGACCTCATCACCGACGCAGCTACCAAAGACATTAAAGGTTGGAAGCTCAATAGATTTCGGCGGTCAATCCATTGCGGACTATGACCAAAACCTTGCAGAGCAGATCGAAAAGAAAGAACAAGACGATAGTTTCATCGCGTCTCTTTGGCCTATTTCCGATGCGCAAGCATCAAGCGAAGACCCGATGCTTGGCACCACCTGCATCAACGACACCTATCGCCCTGTTGGCGAGGTTATGTCGCTTGATGATGACAAGCCAATCCATAGTACTTCGGACTATGTCCCGGGGCTTTATTCCACATCTTGGCACGACCAAGTGAATGGGCACCTTGTTGGCCTGACCCACGTTGCCGTCCTTAAAGACAGTGGCTTAACCAACAAACAACCCACCTTCTTTGTCTTCGAGAATTACCAAAAAGGCGATCAGGATCCAACCCTTAGCGCTTCGGCCTCTGCGCGATCTTATGCTGGCAAAAACGGCGTGATCTATCGGGTTTTTCTTGATGAAACAGTCTGGCCTGCCAGATGCGTCGATGTCTTCTTCCCGAAAGGAAGCGCACAAGACAAAACTGCCGACGCACGAATTTATTACGATAAAAACGAGCAAGTCTTCGCAAATGCGATGACTCTGAAAATTGCCAAAAGTACGGAACAATAATTCATGGATGAACTTTACGCATTCCTGCTGGCCTATCGCGCCATCATCGGGGCCGCCGTACTTACGGCCATATTCGTTATCCTCGTCATCACATGGTGGGATGAGGTAAAGCTCTTTTTCAAAAGCATGCTTTACAGCATGCCTTTGATTGGTAAAACACGCCGACTGGCAAAAGACATGTCGGTCCGCAAAGATGGCTGGTTTGCATCAGAACGAACACTCTGTGACGATTTTGCCGGTGACATACGCCGCATTGCTGCCGATCCGGAAATGTACGATCGCTCCAAAAGCTATCTTGGCAAAGTTCAGGAACTCGGCCGGAATGAACTTGGCGTCTTTATGCGCATTCTTCTGATCGCAATGGTTTTCGTAGAGGCACTTGGGTTCGCCTATGTTCTTGCTGGATACACAATTCCTGGCGCTAGCGAACAGTTGCAGGTTCAAGGGTCCTTCTTCATTGCTTTCCTGATTTCTTGTGTGTTGGTTTTCCTCACACACCAATCTGGTCAGGAACTTCACAAACGCGGCTTAATCAAGAAAGTCCGTACGTGGTGGATGCATGATACGGACGAAGACCGCGCCAATCTGTTGGGTCGCACAAACAAGGTTACACTTGAAAATGATCAGGTAGATGACAACGATCCTGCCTATATGCAGATCCTTCATCGTGTTGATACCAACGCCCATGTAACACCGGGAGCCCCGATTTGGACAATGATTGCGGCAATCGCAATCATTGGCGTTGCGGTTGGGGCAACCTATGTACGGTATGAAACGTATCAGCAGGAAAAAACGGCGGAAACAATTGGTGCCGCGGCCCCATCAAACAACTCTGTTTTCTCGCTTGGCGATTTATCTGACGACCTCCCAAATGTGCTCACCCAACCACAGGCCGACGCGGATCAACAGGCCGAGAACGAACAGGAAGGCGCGCGCGATGCCGCTAATCTGACGACCTATGCCATTTTGGCGACCCTTTTCATTCTTATTCAGATTATGGGTATTGGTATCGGTTACAAAACCGGCTTTGCCGGTAAGGAAAGTGCCACTGCACGCGGCATTATCCGCAATTTTCCAAGCCGAACCTCATACGAAGCCTGGTATGAACGTAAACGCGATGCGATTGCGCGCGTTGCCCAAAAGCATCTTTCTAATTTGCAGGTGCGGCTCACCGCAAATGCATCGGCAAACGGTGTCGACAAAACCCACCGCGAAGTCTTGATGGGTTCTGCGGATCGGACGTTTATGGATCACCATGAACAATCCGAAAACAAGGCAGAAGTATCGCGCCAGAACGCCGACAAACGTAAACACTCCTCTGTACATGCCGCCAAAGAAGAACGCACACCGACCGTTTCTGAACCAATTGCAGAAACCCGCGAGGAAATGGAAGCACGTATCCGCCAGGAACTGTTGAACGAAAAACAAGCCCGCGAAGAAAAGACCGAAACCGAAGAAGAAATGCGCGAGCGTATCCGCAAGGAAATGGGGGAGTGATGATAACTCTCCGTGGTCCAAGGAAATAACGACAATGTTCAAACACACTTTTGCTGCTTTTGCGATTCTGCTGGGCTTCGTTCACAACTCGACCCATGCCGCACCTGCGACAATAGGAAGTTGTTATGACACGGTAAAGCTGGGGGATATTACGCCCCCGGCTCTATCGCGTGATCTTTACGTTCTTGTTGATCAGACCATGGCTCTAGATGCAAAACTTCAAGAAGAATCGTATCAGAAAATTATCCAGTTCCTGATGCCCGGTGATTCCGTGCAGGTTATTGGATTTTCTGCAAATGCAGCGGGATACTATACTGAAATTATTCTACGCGGCGTCATTGATGCGCGCCTGCCCGAAGATACCCGCTACGCGATCTCGAAAAAGATCTTGCGCCAAGTCGATACCTGTCAAAAAAATCAAGACAGCCAAGTCAGAACCTATACCGGAAAGGCTCTTTTGCATGCCTTTTCCAATGCGACAACGGACCTTCCAAAAACAGAAATCCTGTCCAATCTTTCCAGTGTCTCAAAAAACATCATATCCCAATCAGACACACCCGAAAAATACATGCTGATCATCTCCGACATGATGGAGAATTCTGATCTTTTGTCGCTATACGGTGGGGGAAAACTGGAAAACCTGAACCCTGCGCGTGAACTGGAAAAACTCGAAACGAAGGTAACCTTTGAGGATATGGATCAAACACAGGTTTATGTCGTTGGTGGCGGTTTCCTGAACGATGGGAAGTACCGTTCTTCTGTCGCGCTCAAATCTCTGGAAGATTTCTGGTCATTATATTTTGAACGCTCAAACGCCGATCTGCGTCAGTTTGGAACCCCTTCGTTACTTGGTCAAATCGGGCAATAAAATGCGGGTTAGCCTAGGGTCAGGGCCGTAGGCTAAAACACTGCGTCTCCTGCGTTTGCAAGAACAGTCACACTGGCACTGCGCCCTGCGACAAGGCGGATGTCGGATGGCACATCGTCAATCGCAATGCGCACCGGAACACGCTGGGCCAGACGCACCCAGCTAAAGGTCGGCTTGATGACGGCCAGACCGGCTGAGCTGCCTGACCGTTCGCTGTCTTGAATGCCGCCCGCAATGCTGACCACATGACCGTAAAGCGACCGGTCTTCGCCCATCAGGCGGATTTCGACCTTATCGTTAACCGCAATGCGCGGCAGTTTGTTTTCTTCAAAATAACCCGCGACATAGAACGAGGTGCTATCGACAAGGGCGGCCACCGCCGACCCGGCACCGACATAATTTCCCGGACGCAGCGAAAAGTTGGTCACGATACCATCGACCGAGGCAACAACACGGGTCCGCTCAAGGTTCAGGCGCGCCAGATCAAGATCGGCCTGTGCCAATTCCATCGCCGCCTGCGCGGTTTGAAGGGTGGTCGCGACCTGTTCCTTTTTCTGGCGCGACACAACGTCGCTGTTAAGCCCTTTGTAGCGTTTGACTTCACGCGCGGCCTGATCGCGCGCGGCCACGGCGCTTGAAAGTTTGGCCTGTGCCTGATCAACCGCAACCTGATAGCGCGCCGGATCAAGGGTGAACAAAAGATCACCCGCCTTAACGATCTGGTTGTCCTGCACATGCACGTCACGGACCAAACCGGCAATGTCGGGCGCAATCGACACCACATCAGCACTGATGCGCCCATCACGGGTCCAGGGTTCGTTCATGTAGTAATCATACAGATGGACGCCACCGGCAACCGCCGCCCCCACCAGAACAAGCGTGAAACCAACACGCGCGATTTTTGCAAACAAGGATTTCATAACATCACCTATTGAATAAACAGGGCCGAAAGCCCGGTCAGGATCAGGACATAAAGCGCTAAGTCTGTCAGGGCGGGGTGCACGGTTATCTTGTAAAAACCGATCCGCGCCAGACCAACATGGGCGATTTTCAAACATCCCCATGCCGCCAGTGCCATCACCAGAAAGGCCGGTACAAACAGGCCATAAAGATTAAGGGTCGGATTGATCATGCTGTTTCTCCGATCAGGGCGACGGGCATAATGCCGTTCTGACCGTTTCGCGCAGTGGGTTCGTGGTAAAGGCCCAGATCGGGCGCGTCATCCTTTGATAAGGTCCGACGCAACGCCACGAGCGGGATTAACAATTTTTCACGCGCCGCCCCTTTGGGCATACCCATCACATCGCGCAGGATATGATCGACATCGCTTAGGATCACCGCATCCGGTGCGCGGGTGAAATCATCGAGCCGGGCTTCGAAATGCTGCGCGATATTTGCCAACAACCGATCAAGCTTTGTCGCCAAAGCCGGTTCTGCCACCATGCGCAACCGCCGCAGATCATAAAGAACCGACGCGATTGAGACTTCCGGCATCACCCGCAGGAACGTTTCACGGTGTTCTGGTGCCATCGCCAAACGCGGCAGGATCAAGCCCTGCCGGTCCAGAAGACGGCGGATCATGATCATCCGGCCCAGCTTCAATTTGCCTTTGCCAATCGCGGCAATATCGCGCCAATTGGCCCGCACCAGACGACGAATGTGTCGGTCAACCGGCACCACCCGGATAAAGGCCGTGACAATGGCCGCCACACCAAACCCTGCCAGCGACGCAATCCCGCCGCCAATCACCCCGGCAACATTGCTGCTATAGGCCGTACCGACATTAAGGATCATCACAACATTGACCAGCATCGCCAACGCAAAGCCATAGGTTTGCGGCGACGTGATCAAAACGCCCAGCAAGATGAAATAGGGCGCAAATACCATCGCCAGCAGCGGAAACCCATCAATACCAGGCAAAATAACAAGGCTGTAGATCAGCACCACGCCCACCGCCATCGCGGTATAGCGGATAAAGCCCTTCAACGCCGGGACCGGGTTATCAAGGAACGACATGAGGCTTGCCCCAACGGCTGCCATCATGGCCGCGGTTGCCCCATTTGGCCAAGCCGACATCATCCAGAAGCCGCACACCACCATGGTCGCGATGAACGCGGTCAGGCCACAGCGAAACGCCACCCCGTAATCACGGTGCAATGCCCGGTCACCGCCACTTTCCTGCCAGCGATCAATCACATCATCTGGCACGTCACCGGCGCGAATACCGGCCCACAGCGCATGACAGTCCTCATGAAAATCAAGCAACCGATGCAAACGATCACACAGGTTAAGCTGTAGTAACGCCGCCCAATCATCCCCACCACCAAGGGTCTTGGCATATGCCGTAATGTCGCGATGCAGATCAGCGGTCTGTTTCGGGTCGTGATGCTGGGCAAGGATAAAGTCGGAAATCCGCCCCAGCAGGGCGGAAAGTGCGTCCGGCACCGCCCCGGGCTGCGCCTTAAGCGCGGTCAGACGATCATAGATGGCATAAAACACCGGTAACAATGCGGCCATCGCACTTTGCAAGGCCTGTAATTGGCGGGTCCGTCCGGCAAACCGGGATTTTTCATATCCCAGATGCAACGCCAACCCATGCAATTCACCAAGGTCGGCCTCAATCCGTGCGCGGTCATTCTGAATGGCATCACCATCACTTGCCGGGTCAAAACTTTGTGCCGCCAGCTTGGCAATATCGCCCATCCAGCCATCAACGCGCGTTGCAATCACCGGCCCGATATGGCGCGGCAGGATGATGTGACTGACCAATGTCGCACAGACAATGCCCAGACTGATTTCCTGACAACGCGCAATTGCGGTGGCAAAAACATTGCCCGGATCCGTGACACAGGGAAAACCAACAATCGCGGCGGTATAGCCGGCCAGCATGAACACATAGCTGCGCGGGGTGCGATCAAGACGCGACAGGAAAAGACATCCCCCCACCCAAAGCGCCAATGCCATCGACAGCAGAACCGGCGCATTCACCAGATTGGGAACAAGCACCACCGCAGCAATCGCGCCAAACACGGTACCAAGAACACGGTAAATCGCCTTTGACCCCAAGACACCCGACAACGGATGGGCAACGATATACACCGTTGCCATCGCCCAGACCGGACGATCAAGGTCAAACATCAAGGCGATATAAAGGGCCAGGATCGACGCGCCAAAGGTCTTGAGCGAAAAGATCCAGTCAGACGTCGTCGGGCGCAGGGCAAGAATGGATTGTAACATGACATCCCCCCGCCCTATTGCGCATCATCACGCGCAGCCAGCTTACCCAGCAACGCGTGCATGACATCAAGTGTGACATCAAGATGCTCTGGCGCGATATCGGCGGTAAGCTCCCCGCGCAATGTGCCAAGAATGACTTCAATCTCGGCAGCCTTGCGTTTGCCCGCATCGGTCAGGGCAACCATTTTGGCCCGACGGTCAGTCGGATCGCAGACCCGTGTGACCAGCCCGTCACGTTCAAGCGTATCAATCACCCGCACAAGTGACGGTCCCTCAACCCCGATTTCATCGGCAATCAGCCCCTGACGCACCGCACCGCCACCACGATGCAGCACGATCAACGGCATGACCATGGTTTGGGAAAGACCCTGTGACTGAAGCGTGCGATTAACCTCGCGTTGCCAGCAACGGGCAACACGCATCAAGGCACTGCCAAGGGTCAGATATGCGGGCTCAACATCAATTTTTTCCATGCCCGAACATAGCATAGAAATTAGATAGGATTCTAACTATTAACAGACTATCTGTTATGCCCTGCCTGCATAGACCACCCCGGACGATCCGCAATCGTTCAATATTTCCTTGATTTCAAAAGGATTTTTTTGGGCCGCTGACGATGGAGAACACCCCACCTTATTCCGGTTTCCCAAAAATCCCGGTCATCAGCATGCTGGTGACGGTCGGAACGTCGTTTAACGCCCGCCCGTTTGACAGAAACACCACCACGGTGTCCTGATCGGGGAACCATGAAAATTCGGCGGAATAGCCAAAGTAAATCCCGTCATGCCCCCACACCGGGCCCCACGCACTATTGCCGATCACAAACCCATAGCCATAAGACCCGTCCCCGGCAAAAATCGTATCGCTGGTCGCGCGCTCAATCGCATTGGGGCCCAATAACACCCCGTTAACAAACAGTGCCCGGGCAAACTTCACCATGTCTTCGACCGTGGACATCACCCCGCCATCGGCAAGCTGATCACCCACATCATAGTCGGTGACGTCTTCAAGCTGCCCGTCATCATCGGCATCATCAAACCCGCGCGCCAGAAGGTCCGGGCGCGGAAACCGGCCAAAGGATGTGTTGCGCATTTCGGCGGGTTCAAAAATCCGGCGGTTAAACACCGCCTCAATAAGATCGCCCTCAACCGCCTCAATCATGATGCCCAGCAAGATGAAATTGCTGTTGGACGGGGCATAGGTCGAACCGGGCTCGAAATAGGCATCATGATCGGCAATCAGCGGCAGCAACTCAATATTGCGCCAGCCATGCTGCGGATCGCTGCCGACCAGTTGAAAGAAAAACTCCCCATCAAGATAATCGGGGATACCCGAACTGTTGCGCAAAAGATCACGGATGGTCGCCGTCTCGCTGTTGGCAATACGGCCCTTGTATTCCTCGGGCAGGAATTTACCGATTTTATCTGACAGATTGATGCGTTTTTCCGACGCCAGCTGCAAGGTCACCACAGATGTCATCATCTTGGTCAGCGACCCGATATAAAATTGCCGGTCGACCGTCATCGCGGTATCGGGCTTGACCGAGGCATAGCCGCTCGCCGCCGTGCGCAGTGTCCCGTTGCCATAGCCAATGCCAACAACCGCACCGGGCAACCCGGCATGATCGACATATTGCTTCAGGAAAATTTCAAGCGGATCGGCGTCGGGTTGTGTCTCCCCCTGTACATTCTGTGCCATCGCCACGGTCGAACACAGCATGGCCGGGAACACATATGCCCCCAGCACCAGCACCGCAAAAACCCCAAAAACCCGATGCAGCTTTATCATACGCCCCATAATCTCGTTGCCCATTACCCAATGGCGACCATCTGCGCGGCCTTGCGAACCTGCCATTTTGTGGTGTTCATCGGTCGATCTGCTTGCACCAGGCCACCAATGCAGTCCGCAATTCTTGCGTTTTAACCTGCACCGAAGGATCGCCCGCATCGTCATAGACCGGTGATATATCGGAAACCTCCATCCCCACATTGAGGATATGGGCATTCATCGCCATTTCCCAACCCGTTGATTTTCCCGAAATCACATCTTCCACCTTGGCCAGAACCTGTCCCGCCCAATCGGGTACAGCCTGAACATCAAAAACCAGTACGGCACAAATCTGATCGTGTCCGGCGTTGCCGACAATCCGCCCCGGCCAGTCGGGCACAAATGCCTCATTATCATTCGATGCGGTCATGGGTTTTGTCCTTAAAAACAGTCTGCTACGCACTTAACGTAGCGGAAAGGCCGTATTGATCCGACCGTCTTTGAGCAACCCCATCGCGATCAAAAACCGCGATTCTGGGGCTGCCCCGACACAGAATTTCACATCGTCCCCGGTCAATCCGCCGTCCCCCGGCCGATTGGCCCCGCACTGCCACCAGCCGGGCGACCCCGCCGGACAGGCTTGGCGATGCTCAAACGCATACAGGATAGATGCCGTCACCTGTTCCATGCTGCACGCATCGGGAAACAGGCTGGAAAACTTTTGTGGATCATCCCCATTCCGATTGCGCAAACGCACGGTCCCGGCATAAATCCCGTTGGCATTGGGGCTTTGCGTCACCTCAACCCCGGCCACCGTGGCTGGATTGATCGCATTTGGCCGGGCATGAAACCCGGTTGCCGACCCGTTGGACCGGATTTCACCGCAAAACACATGATCAAAGTTGATCGGAGGCGTGCTTTTGCTCCATGCCGGGTCTGCCGGGCAGGCCACCTGTGCGCGCGCCGGCAGGATCAGCACAAACAATCCGACAATGATGATAACGGCGAGACCCGTAACACCACCACCAATGCCCAACAGCCCCAAACTCCGGCGACTTGTCATGTCTCACACCCGCCCTTAAAGCTGCGAAAACTCAAGCCCGATGCGAAGCGCCAGCACACTGGCCGGTTCAAACCGCATCGGCACCCCGCCAATTTTCCCGCCGTGCCATTGCGCCTTGGTCAAAACAAACGCACCCAGCGGCAAGGCATGACTGCCCCGGAAATTAACCAATGCCCGGATTTCCTTGGGCTTGCGGATCGCTTCATCACGCCACAGACAGTGATAGGCAAATAAGGGCGTGCCCGACCGGCGATCCAAGAACACAAATGGCACCTCATAATGCCCCCAGCGCGCGTAATAGAGGCTTTCCATCCCGACACTCGATGTCAAAAACTGCGTCTGGATCGCGGTTTCCGCCAACCGTGTGATTGTCGCACTGTCGGACGTCCGCGCGCCAATAAGCCCGGTGCGCAAACCCGGATGGATCAGATGGACCTTAAACGCCACCGCACGCTGGAACGGCTTGGCATCCTGATCAACCCGTTCAAGACGGCGCACCAGCCACGCACTTTCAAGATATTCCAGATAACGGCGCAGCGTGTTTTTGGCGATATCAAGTTCCCGCGCCAGTGTCTCGATCGAAAATTCCGACCCGGTGTTATAGGCCAGAAGCGCAAACAACCGATGCAAATCCGACGGGCTTGATATCCCGTGCAATCCGGGCAAATCGGAATGAAGCGACCGGTGAATGGCGCGCGCTTCGCCGTTGCGGTCATGAAAACCGCCTTCATTGATATAGGCCTCGAACATCTCGTTAAGCTCGATCAAGCCACCCGGCACATCGGACGTATAACGCCCGACATTTGGTGTTTCGGGTAAAACGTCGCTGGGCGAAACGCCATTTTGTTCAAGATATTCGGCAAAACTAAACGGGGGTAAAAACAGGCTCTGGATATGTCCGGCACTGTCCGCACTTGGGGCCAATGCACTGACCGCCACCACGCGCAACAGCGGATCCGCCACCAGCAATTGCGCCAATCGGTCTTCCCAGTCGCGTTGATAGGACACCTCATCGACGAAAATCCACAATGGATGATCGGCCGAAATACCGCGCATTGACCGCAGTAATTTGGGCAGGCGCGGCAGGTCAATTTCCAAAAACAGCGGATGTTCGAGCGAGATATAGCAAACATGACGGCGCGGTGTGTCGGCATTGAGCAAGCCTGCAATCGCCTGGCGCATCATCACGGTTTTACCCACCCCGCGCGGCCCGGTCAGGACAACCGCCCTTTGCCCGTCATGCTTTTCAATTGCCGCCCAGAACCGCTTGAAAAAGGCGCGCTGCGGCAAATCATGGACCAGATCGTCCGTCACCCCGTCCCACCACGGGTTATCTTGCATCAAACGGTGCAGAAAATCCTGCTCACCGGGATGTTCGATCATGGTTGCCATCGTCACCTACCCCAAATATTCCGCCGCCCATCGCGCGTCTTTGGCGATAATGCCGGGGAAAACCTTTAAATTAGGTATAGTGATAAACGCTATTTGGCAATTATTTCGCAATTCCCTGCAAACAAAAGAAAAACCGGACCCGCAAAGCAGATCCGGTAAAAAAGGCTGGCGGCGATTTCACATTGCAGACGCAAGGGGGAGCCGTTGCAAGGCAAATTGGGGATTTGAAATCGCCACCCGTATCGCGTTCGTCGCGTTACGCTTTATCGTTGGGGGAGGAAGGATCGTTTTTCGGATCCTTTGAATGTGCATCATCGTCGGATGCTGCATCATCCTTTTTCATTTTTTCAAGTTCGGACGCCAATCGGTAATCGCCAGAAGCAACAAACCCCTCCATCGAGCCGGTCCGGCTTTCAAGGTCGTCAAACTTCTCACGCAGCTCTTCCATCCACGGCTCTTCAAAATCAACACCCATGGTCGGACGATCTTCCGGTGCCGTGCTGCTTGATGTCGTGCGGGTTGCTGTGGCGTCATGGCGCGCTTGATGTGATGCATTGCCACGCGATGCGCCGCCAAACTTGCCGCGCAATCCATCAAACCATGACGGATGATGGACAAAGGCCCATGCAATGCCAAACAGCATCACACCCACCGGGAAACTGAACACAAGGATCAGGATAAAGGCAATCAAAACACCCTTACGTGGAATGCCAAAGCTTTCCGCAATCCCGCGCGTGGTGCGACCAATCACACCGTGACATTTCTCGCCGTTCTGGTCACGCTTGCGCGCACGGCATCCGCCGCGATCGCGCCTTTTGTGACCACACCGATACCCACCGCCATCAGCAGTCGCTTGCTGGGCACTCATATCCTGTTCCTCCATTCGACAACCTCGGCATCCAACAGGCGTTCAAGTGTTTCGACACGGCCTTCCAGACGTTCGGCCCGTTTTTTCAAACCCGCCACGAGTTCCTTTTCGTGTGCGGTTTGCTCCGGGCTTTGTGCGCGCTGTGCCGTCTTCATCCGCTTCCAGACCGTTATATAATGAAACACAACCCAGACCGGGCCAACAACGGTAATAAATACGATAAGAGGTACAGCAAACGCCCACATGTCTGTCAGCTCATTCCTTGTTCAGGTGCACGAAACCCTCGGCACGCTGATTATTTGTCTTTCTTGACGTTCTTCACGCGCGATTTAAGCTCCTTGAGATCATCTTCAATCCCAATTTCGCCCTCAAGGTCTTCAAACTGTTCTTCAAGGCTCTGCCCGCGACCAAGGTCCCAGGAATCCGCACCCGCTTCAAGTTCGTCAATCCGGCGTTCCATCTGCTCATAGCGCAGAAGCGCGTCATCAATCTGACCAGAATGGATCTTTTCACGCATTTTGACACGCTTTTCAGCGGTCTGCATACGAATTTCCACCGCGCGCTGCTTGCCCTTGGCTTCATTAAGCTTGTTCTGCAACTTGTTCAAATCCTCGTCGAACTTGCCAAGGGTCTCTTCAATCACTTCAAGCTCACGCTCAAGCACAAGGCTCTGGTCGGCCAACCGGCGGCGCGCCATCAGCGCACCCTTGGCCAGATCATCACGGCCCTTGGACACGGCAAATTCCGCCTTGGTGTCCCACTCGACCTGACCGTCGTGCAGCTTTTTAAGCTTACGCTCGACTTCTTTCTTGTCGGCAATCGCCTTGACCGCGCTGGAGCGGACCTCAACCAGAGTGTCTTCCATTTCCTGGATCATCAATCGCACCATTTTTTCCGGATCTTCGGCACGATCCAGAAGCGAGTTGATGTTGGCATTTACGATATCGGACAAACGCGAAAACACGCCCATTGTCAGATCTCCTTCATTCATCGGGGGACGCAAAAATTCTGTTTTCTCTATTTCAAATGCCATGCCAGTTTTAACTATCTATATTTTTCAATGACTTGAACAATCATCAGACTATTAAATTAACTTTTATCGCGACATTAATTGCGATTTTCGATATCGTTTTTCGCGAAATGGATAGTTTGCAACCGATATTGGGCGAAGACCCCATTTTTCTGGCCGCGCTTGAGCATGTCTCACGTCTGGCACCGATTGAACGCCCGTGTCTGGTGATTGGTGAACGCGGATCGGGTAAGGAGCTGATTGCTGCGCGCCTGCATTACCTGTCGCGCCGCTGGGGCGGGCCACTGGTTAAGGTCAATTGCGCCGCCCTTTCCGAAACCTTGCTTGATACCGAGCTGTTTGGCCACGAAGCCGGGGCCTTTACCGGGGCGGCCCGCCGCCATATTGGCCGGTTTGAACGCGCGCACGGCGGCACCATCATCTTGGACGAAATCGCCACCGCCAGCCCCGTGGTACAGGAAAAACTTCTGCGCGTTGTCGAATATGGCGAGATTGAACGGGTTGGCGGCTCCGAGGTGATCGAAATCGACACCCGCGTCATTGGTGTGACAAATGAAAACCTGCGCGAACTGGCCAAAACCGGCACATTTCGTGCCGACCTTCTCGACCGACTGGCATTTGATGTGGTCGCCGTCCCGCCGCTTCGCAAAAGGTCGGATGATATCCTGCCCCTTGCCGAACAGTTCGCGCTTGAAATGACCAAACGTCTGGGACGACAGGTTTTTGCGGGCTTTACCCCGACGGCGGCCCGCCAACTTCTCAGCCATTCCTGGCCCGGAAATGTGCGCGAGTTGCGCAATGCGGTTGAACGCAGCCTGTACCTTTCCGAAGACGACGAAGCCCCGCTTGGTCATATCGTGCTCGACCCGTTCGAAGGCATCTGGACCGAAACCGACCATGCCGGACCACCGGCAGCAACAAGCGCCCCCGACGCCCCAACTCCAAGCAGCACAACAGACTTCAAATCCCAGGTCGCCGAGTTTGAAATCAACCTGCTCAAACAGGCGCTGCGGGATCACGGAAACAACCAGACCGAAGCTGCCAAGGCGCTTGATCTGAATTATCATCAGTTTCGCCGGTTGCTCGACAAGCACAGCCTGTTACCGGGGAAATAAGCATGTATCAACCCCGGACTCCGAACTACGACAAATCCGATCCGATCAAACGTTGGCAGCTGCCCGACAGGGTCTTTTTTGCATGCGGCGCTTGTCATATTCTCGCCCATGCCTTTCTTGAACGCTATGCAAACACGGCAATGCAGCCGTTCTGGTTCAAGCCATTTGATGGTTTCACCGGAAACCACATCATTGTCATCTGGGGTGATTGGGCATTTGACTACCACGGCTACAGCAAACGCACCGTCCTGATCGATCATTATTTCAAACGCGCCCGGCAACGCTGGCCGGGCTGGGATGCAGAATTGCAGTCACTGCCCCGCGACGTGCTGGTCTCTGAAAACAAATCAAAGGAAATCAGCGGCCTTTGGTTGCGCGAACCCGACCAGTTTCTTCACAACGCCCTGCCCCGCGCCGAACGCTATCTTGATCGATTTGGCCCGCCACCAGACGCTTAATCGGCCAATGCCAACACGCTCTACACCCCAATCAAACGCGACAAGGTCAAAAGCGCAAAAAACAGCAATCCCCCAGCGCAGGTTAGATTAAGCACCCGCCAAATAACCGGCGACACATAATGCCGCGTCCAGCCGATGCCTGCGGCACAGACAAAACACCACAAAAACGACGACGCCATAAACCCGGTAATGAAGACAAAAAAGGCCAACCCATCCGGGTCTGCCGCCCCAAGTGTCGAGATTGTCCCGCCCAAGGCCGCCCAATAGGGGATATTCATCGGATTAGACAGTGAAAGCCCTGCCCCGGCGGCAAAGGCAGACTTTCGACTTTGCACACCCGGCGACATCAAACAGGGCATCGGGCGAATAGAATCGCGCAGGCTTTGTCACGCCATCCATCCCAGCAACGCCGCCCCTAGAACGGCCATCGGCTGTGCAACCAAAGGCAGCGTAAAAATCGCCGCCGCCCCCAAAAGCCCCAACACAGCCCAAATCAGATCGCCAATCAACGAGCCGACCTGCACCGCAAAGGCCTGCGCAAACCCGCCGACCATGCCACGCCGAAGACTTTCGGCAAAAATCGCCCCGGGTGCTGCGTTAAACAAAAACCCCAGCGCAAAGGCCGATACAAACAATTCGATCATCCATGCCCCGCCAACAAAATGCCCTGTACCTTATGCACATGCATCTGCTTAGCGATTGGATGTTCTTGCTGTCAGTCGGCAAGCGACCGTGCAATGACCATCCGCTGAATGTCAGATGTGCCTTCGTAAATCTGGCACACCCGCACATCGCGATAGATACGTTCGACCGGGAAATCTTTAAGGTAGCCATAGCCGCCGTGAATTTGAATCGCCGCCGAACAGACTTCCTCTGCGATTTCAGATGCGAACATCTTGGCCATGCAGGCCTCGGTCAGGCAGGGCTTGTGGTCGTCGCGCAGTTCGGCGGCGCGGTGCACCAGCAAACGGGCGGCATCGATTTTGGTCACCATATCGGCCAAGCGAAACGCCACCGCCTGATGCTCCATAATCTTTTTGCCAAACGTCTCACGCTCATTGGCGTAATCACGTGCGGCTTCAAACGCGGCACGGGCCATGCCAACCGATTGCGCGGCAATCCCGATCCGCCCACCTTCAAGATTGGCCAGCGCGATTTTATAGCCCTGCCCTTCATTGCCCAGCATGTTTTCCGCAGGAACCCGGCATTCAACAAAGGTGATCTGGCAGGTGTCCGAGGCATTTTGACCAAGCTTTTCCTCAACCCGTGACACCACATAGCCCGGCGTGTCAGTTGGCACGATAAAGGCGGAAATCCCACGTTTGCCTGCGTCCGGGTCGGTGACGGCAAAGACGATGGCAATATCGCCCTCACTGCCCGATGTGATGAATTGCTTTGATCCATTGATGACCCAGTGATCGCCATCGCGCACCGCACGGGTTCTAAGGGCACTTGCGTCTGATCCGGCTTGGGGCTCGGTCAGGCAGAACGCGCCGATCTTTTCGCCCTGCGCCATGGGCACCAGGAATTTTTGTTTCTGGTCTTCGGTGCCAAATTTCAGGATCGGCATGCAGCCAACCGAATTATGCACCGACATGATGGTCGATGTCGCCCCGTCGCCTGCGGCAATTTCTTCGAGGGCCAAGGCATAGGCGACATGATCCATGCCCGCCCCGCCGTAACTATCTGGGACCAACATGCCCAGAAAGCCAAGCTCGCCCAGACCGGCTATCGCCTCGGCCGGGAAGGTATGGTGAATATCCCATTTTGCGGCATTGGGTTTGAGTTCATTCTCGGCGAACTCACGCGCGGTATCGCGCACCATGATCTGATGATCTTCCAACCGCATGGCGGCACGTACCCCTTTACTTGGGCGAAAGCACCGGCCATGCGATCAGATAAAAGCATTCAACCGGGCCTAAAGCCCCTGAACAAATTCTTCTTTGGCATCATCATATTGCCAAAGAATGCCTTCTTTCATGCCGTACCACCACCCATGCAGGTGAAGGTTCCCGGCATCGACCCGATCCTTGATGAAAGGAAAGGTCATTAGATTATCCAGCGAATTGCGGATCGAATGGCGCGAGACTTTGTCGACATCCGGGCCATGATGCAGGCAACATTTCGCCATACTGACCCATTCGCCGATAAAGTCACGTTCGGGCACCTTGCCAGCTTCGCCGTGCTCGACCAATGCCTCCATCCCGCCACAGCCGGAATGCCCAAGAATCACGATATCCTTGACCTTAAGATCGCGGACCGCAAATTCAATCGCGGCTGACGTCCCGTGATAGTTTTCATCGGGCTCATAGGGCGGGACAAGGTTGGCGACGTTGCGCACCACAAACATCTCGCCCGGCTCGGCATTGGTCAGGATCGCCGGATCAACGCGCGAGTCTGAACAGGCAATCAGGAGCACTTCGGGCTTCTGGCCCATGTTGACCAAGTCTTCGACGCGTTCAGGGCGTTGCTCATAATACATCGCCTTGAAGCTTTTAAACCCGGCCAGCATCCGGTCAACGGTCGGCTTTGACATCGCGCGAATTCCCCTGTTTTGATCAATCACTCTGGCGACAAAATAGGGGGAATTCGCACAAGTTGGTAGCCCCAAACGCAACTTTTTAGAACGGATTTAATCTGCGTTAAATAAGCTCAATCGCAACGGCCGTGGCTTCCCCCCCGCCAATGCACAGCGATGCCACCCCTTTGGTCCCGCCATGGGTTTTAAGCGCATGGATCAAGGTCACCAGCAACCGCGCGCCCGTTGCGCCAATCGGATGACCAAGGGCGCAGGCCCCGCCGTGCACATTGACCTTGTCATGATCCAGCTCAAGATCGCGCATCGCGGCCATGGCCACCACGGCAAAGGCCTCGTTGATTTCCCAAAGATCGACATCGCCGACCGACCAGCCGGTTTTACCCAGAACCTTTTTGATTGCGTCAATCGGGGCGGTGGTGAACCAGCACGGTTCCTGTGCATGGGTCGCTTGGCCCACGATTTTGGCAAGCGGTTTAAGACCGCGTTTTTGGGCCTCGGACGCGCGCATCATGACAAGGGCGGCTGCCCCGTCGGAAATTGATGCCGAATGGGCGGCGGTGACTGTGCCGTCCTTGGCAAAGGCCGGACGCAGGGTCGGGATTTTTTCCGGTTTGGATTTTGGCGGTTGCTCGTCGGCATCAATGGTCACATCACCCTTGCGCGTGGCATAGGTCACCGGGGTGATTTCATCGGCAAAATGGCCCGAAGTTGCAGCATTTTGTGCGCGGGTCAGCGATGTGATGGCGTAGTCATCCTGCTCTTTGCGGGTAAAGCCGTATTTTTCGGCGGTCGCCTCGGCAAAGGTGCCCATGGATCGGCCCTTTTCATAGGCATCTTCAAGCCCGTCCAGCGCCATATGGTCATAGACCATGTCATGACCGTATTTATGGCCCGACCGCATTTTGGGCAGCAAAAATGGCGCATTTGTCATGCTTTCCATGCCGCCAACCACCATGACATCCGAACTGCCTGCGGCCAGAATATCATGGGCAAACATCACCGCCTTCATGCCCGATCCGCACATTTTATTGATCGTGGTGGCCCCTGCTGCACGCGGGATACCGGCATGCCATGCGGCCTGACGTGCGGGCGCCTGTCCCTGACCGGCGGGCAAAACGTTACCCATGATGACTTCGTCGATATCATCGCCTGACACACCACCGCGCTCAAGGGCGGCCTTGATCGCGACACCGCCAAGCTCGGCGGCGGTAACCGGGGCAAAATCACCCTGCAAACCGCCCATCGGGGTGCGGGCACAGGAAACGATGACGATTGGATCAGACGTATTCATGATATTTATCCTGTTGTCTTTAGGTCTTAAGCGGTTTCGCCAAACAGTTCGCGGCCAATCAGCATGCGCCGTATTTCACTGGTTCCCGCCCCGATTTCATAAAGCTTGGCATCGCGCAGCAACCGGCCCGTGGGGTATTCGTTGATATAGCCATTGCCGCCCAGCGTCTGAATCGCTTCAAGCGCCATCCATGTGGCCTTTTCCGCGGCATAGAGGATCACACCCGCCGCATCCTTGCGCGATGTTTCGCCGCGATCACAGGCCTTGGCGACCTCATAAACGTACGCCCGACACGCATTCATGGTGGTGTACATATCGGCCATTTTGCCCTGCATCAGCTGGAACTCGCCAATCGCCTGACCAAACTGTTTGCGTTCATGGATATAGGGCACGACCACATCCATGCAGGCGCGCATGATCCCGGTTGGGCCGGCGGCCAGAACAGCGCGTTCATAGTCAAGGCCACTCATGAGAACGCGCACCCCGCCATTGAGCTGACCGAGGATGTTTTCTTCGGGAACTTCACAGTCCTGAAACACCAACTCGCAGGTGTTTGAGCCGCGCATGCCCAGTTTATCAAGCTTTTGCGCGGTCGAGAAACCCTTGAAACCCTTTTCGATAATGAAGGCGGTGATGCCCTTTGGCCCGGCATTGAGATCGGTTTTGGCATAGACCACCAAGGTATCGGCATCCGGGCCGTTGGTGATCCACATTTTGTTGCCATTCAGGATATAACGGTCGCCTTTTTTCTCAGCGCGCAGCTTCATCGACACCACATCGGACCCAGCGCCCGGTTCGCTCATGGCAAGTGCGCCAATATGCTCGCCACTGATCAATTTCGGCAGGTATTTGGCCTTTTGTTCCGGTGTCGCGTTACGTTTGAGCTGATTGACGCACAGATTTGAATGCGCGCCGTAAGACAATGCAACAGATGCGGACGCCCGGCTGATTTCTTCCATGGCGATGACATGTTCGAGATAGCCAAGGCCCGTGCCGCCGTCTTCTTCGGAAACGGTCATGCCCAAAAGGCCCAAATCGCCGAATTTGCGCCAAAGATCGTTGGGAAACGCGTTCTTTTCGTCGATCTCGGCGGCGCGCGGTGCGATTTCGGCCTCGGCAAAGGCGGAAACGGTTTCGCGGATCGCATTTGCGGTCTCGCCAAGATCAAATTTCAATCCGGGAAATTCGAAAAATGCCATGGTATCTATCCTGCCCTGAGTACGATTTAATTATTCGTTTAAAATGAAGAATGCGCCGAATTAGTCATTTTCATGCAATAATTCAGGCGGCAGCTTCATCACCTTAAGCGTCTGAAGTGCGGTCGTGCACAACACCGGTTTTTCATTCCTCATACCAAAGATATCGATACGGGTGACAATGATCGACCGACCACGTGAAACAACTTCGCCGACGGCACGTAATTCATCGCCCAAACCGGGTGCAACGATGTTGAGTTTATATTCAATCGTCAACATCCCCTGATCGGCCTCCACCAGACTCCATCCAGCGAACCCACCGGCGATATCGGCCAGACCGGCGATGAGCCCGCCGTGGAAAAAGCCATTGTGCTGCACCAGATCAGAACGGGTCGGTACAACCACCTCAACCCGGCCCGGTTTGACATCGGTGATTTTCGCACCAATCGACAGATTGTAGGGTTGCTGGGCAAAACGATAGCGGACTTCGGCATCGTAATTGGGGTTTTGTGGTTCGAACTGTGCCATTCGCGATCCTGATGATAAAGCGATGCACATTTTTAAGCGCACCGGGATATGACGCAGCTCTGTTGTAGTTAACGTTTACGTTAACGTCAAATCAAATCCGCATAGGGATGCGGATTTATCTATCATAGACCATCCCCCACCATTTGAGTCGATGCCGCCACCCAAACCGTCCCCAGAAACACCAATGGCGCGTCAAGGACGCGCCATTGTGGCATAGGTGATCTTGATCGATATCCGGTCGTTAAAGCTTTTTGTCTTTATGATCAGCTTTAAACCACGTTGGCTTAGACCTGATAGCCGAGCATTTCCGGCAACCATGTCACCAGTTGCGGGAAGACAATGACCAGTGTCATCGCAAGCGCCATGGAAAAGACCAGATACAACGTCCACGGAATGGTCCGTTCGAGCGGAATACCGGCAATCCGTGACGTCACCATCAGGTTGACCGCAACCGGCGGGGTGAATTGACCGATGGCAATATTCATCGCCATGACAACCCCGAACCAGACCGGGCTCCAGTCAAAGGCGGTCATCACCGGCATCAGAAGCGGCAAGGTAATCAGATAGATCGAAATCCCGTCGAGCACCATGCCCGCCAGCAGCAGGAAGACCATGATCAGCGCCAGCACGACATGTTCGTTATCTGACAGCCCCAGCAATGCATTGGCCGCCATATCAAACGTGCCCAGCGTCGCCCCGGCCCAGGCAAAAATACCCGCCAGCGTCATGATCAGCATGATCACGCCCGACGTCACAGCAGAATCGACAAACAACTGATAGAGATCACGAATATGCATGCTGCGATAGACAAACAGACCAATGATCAAACCATAGGTCACGGTCACAACAGCGGCCTCTGTCGGGGTGAACAACCCGGTGCGCAAACCGCCCAGCACGAACACCGGCGCAAACAATGCAGGAATGGCGCGGATAAATGTCGGGCCAAGCGGCAGGCGCTTGGTGTCTTCGGCAACACCGAAATCATGCCTGCGTGACAGCAAAAGGGCCGGGATCATGATGGCAACACCGGCCAGAATACCGGGGATCATGCCACCGGCAAACAAGGCGCGCAGGTCCGTACCCGGCACAATAAGGGAATAGACAATCAGTGCGACCGAAGGCGGGATCAAAATGGCAGTTGATGCCCCCGCCGCAATCACACTGGCGGAAAACTCACGCGGGTAGCCTGAGCGCATCATCGACGGGATCATCACCATGGCAACCGCCGCTGCATCCGCCGGACCCGACCCGGACATGCCGCCCATCATCATGCAAACCAGAACGGCAACCACGGCCAGACCACCACGACGCGGACCGACAATCGCACTGGCAAAATCGACCAGACTTTTGGCAACGCCAGATCGTTCAAAGATCATGCCGGTCAGGATAAACAGCGGGATCGCAATCAACGGGTATTTGGCAATCCCGTTATAGGTATTGGTGCCGACGGTCGCCAAAGCATAGACATCCAGACCGAAATAAATCCCCACCACCCCGGCAAATCCAAGCGACACCGCAATCGGGGTGCCAATGATCAGCAGAACAACAAAGACGGCAAGCAAGGCAAAACTGGCGGTCATCATGATACATCATCCTTGTGCATGGATGATTTTTTTGCCCGTGCCAAACGCACGCTGCGTCCAACAACACGGACCAGAATGATTGTCGCAATCAGAGGCAGCCAGATCGAATAAATCCAGCTTGGATAGCCAAGACCGGCGGATACTTCGTCATACTGATATTCATCAAACGTAAACACTGCCCCGTAATAAACGATCATTGAAAACAGCAATGTCGTAACGGCCAGCGTCACCAGTTCGGCCACACTGCGGACAGGCCGGGGGAAGCGTTCAAGGAAAAAGGTAATCCGGATATGTTCGTTGCGCGCAAAGGCAATTGAGGCCCCCAGCAGCGTCATGACCACCAGCAGAAAAACGGAAAATTCCTCGGTAAAGGCAAAAGAGGCGTCGGTCAGATATCTGACCACGACATTGGCAAGGCTGATCAGGCAAATTAACGCCATCGCCAAGGCTGCCAAGGCTTCCTCAATTTTAATGCTTTTGCCCGGCCCACCGGCGTCGGGTCCATTGCCCGGCCCATCTTCGACAGATGGTTTGGCCGGGAAATCAATCGGAATTCCGTCTTGATCCGCCACGGTGGGACCTTTCAAACAATCAGGTGTCTATAGAGGAAAAAGGCGCCATACCCGGCCAACGTAAGTTGGCGATGTATGACGCCTGCTTTTTATGCCCGGATTTACTGCGCCCGATTGGCAATCGATTCTTCGGCCAGATCGACCAGATCGCTTCCAATGCGGTCTTTCCATTTGCCGTAAACTTCACGGGTCGCATCGACAAATTTCTGACGCTGCTCATCGGTCAGTTCAGTGAACTGCGCACCGCGCGCCTCAAGATCCTTGATCAGGGATTGATCATCAGCAGTGGTTCCCTTGCGGGCAAGCTCGATGCCATAGGCACCGGCATCCACAGCAGCCTGTTTGAGGATCGCCTGATCTTCGGGGGTGAAGTTTTCCCAAACCCGTTCGTTCGACGCAAAGATCAAAGGATCGGCGACATAATGCCACTGGGTAACATAGGTCTGACCCACCGTTTCGATTTTTGCGACATCGTAAACCGTCAGCGGGTTTTCCTGCCCATCGACCGCACCAGTGGTCAGGGCCGGTTTTGCATCTGCCCAGCTCATCTGGGTCGGGTTCGCACCAAGGGCGGTAAAGGTATCATTATAGAGCGGAGACCCAACGACACGCATCTTCAGGCCTTCAAGATCGGCGGGTTCGGTGATTGGGCGTTTTGAGTTGGACACCTCGCGGAAGCCATTTTCCGACCATGCAATCGGCATGATGCCCTTATCTTCAATCGCCTCGAAAATCTTTGTGCCCACCGGGCCCTGGGTCAGGGCATCCATGGCGGCGTAATCAGGCATCAAGAATGGCAGGGAAAACAGGTTGAGTTCCTTGACCTGTGGAGACCAGTTGATGGTTGAGCCCACAGCCATGTCGATGATGCCCTGGCGCATCGCCGTGAATTCCTTGGTCTGATCCCCAGAAACCAGCTGTGCGTTGGGATAGACTTTCAGATTGATGCGGCCTTCGGTACGCTCGGCAACCAGTTCGGCCCATTTTTGCGCAGCTTCCCCCCATGGGAACGGCTGGCCCAGAACGGTCGAAACTTTGTATTCGGCTTTGTAGTCACTGGCATAAGCCGTCATCGAAAGCGACAAGGCTGCGCCAAAGCTAAGGGCTGCCACTAATTTTGTGAGATTCATAATAAGTTTCCTCGCCAAACATTTTGTTTGCTTATGAAATTAAGTTTCCTTGGGTGCCGAACTTAGTATGACTTATGTCGCCAAAACAACACAAAATGGGCGGAATATTGCGCCATCCACGCGCAAAACAACCGATAGACTATATATGACACAGCACCAATCACACACAGGTTGCGATCAGGGGTGGGACCTATTTGGAAACATTTGTGCAGGAGGAATTAATTGGTGCTCGATCCCCAGCGGGCGATGTTGGCATCAACCATTCCGGCCATGACATCATCGGCCACCAGCTTGAACAATGCCTGCGCAATCTTGCCGCGCAGCTTGCCGGTGTTGCAGTCGGATTTATGCGACATGGTCAGATAGAGGTTTTCGGCACTGACCGGCACGGAATAGGTTCGGATGTCTGTGACTTTCTCGCGCGCGGCAACCGCCTTGGCGGGGAATTCTTCGTAAATCAGATATTCCGCCCGATTAAGGGCAAGCATCTGCAAGCCCTGCTCAAGCGTTGGCACTTCACGGATGTTAAGGTTTTCGGCCGCATAGGCGTCAAAGCGCTGACCAAAACTGTTGTCAATGACAGTCAATCCTTCGAGCCCGATCAAATCGGACCATTCGAGATATTTCAGATCAAGGTTATCGCGTGTCCAGATGACGGTGCGCGTCCCCTGAAAGGCCGGATAGAAATAATCCATATAGTCCATACGCGGCACGGTCAGAAATGCACCGGCAATCAGATCGATTGATCCTTCGCGCATGGATTGCTGAACCCGCCCCCAACTGCCTGCGTGGATCACTTCGATCTCAACACCGGCAAGTTCGCCAACGCGCTTGATCATGTCGGCAGCCGCACCAAGAAGATGGGTCCCGTCTTCGGATTGCCAAAGATACGGCGGATAATCTGGATTTCCCGATGCGACAAGATGCGTGCAGTCGCGGCTGCCATCTGCGTTTACAGTAAACTGCCCCGACACATCCTGTCCCAGCGGGGCACCTGAAAACAACGTCCCGGCCACCACTGCACTTACAACTGTGATCGCCCATTTCATCGGAAGCAAACTCCCTGCCCAGTCACCATAGAAAACATAGTCTATCTGTTTATGTGGGATGACGTTACGGACAATTCACCCTTGCGGATAGGCCGAAAGTTTAATTTTTAGGATCGCGGCCATCGCAAACAGGCCACAAACACGAAAAGGGCCGACTGTTTCCAGCCGGCCCTTTGGTATTTTTTGTCCGTCGTTATAGGGGGATATCCCGCCTATAAGATGTCAGCTTAGGCTGAACGACGTTTCATGCCCTGGTTGCCACCGCGACCTTCGCTGCGGCCTTCACTGCGACCACCTTCTGCACGGCGCGGACGATCACCGAAGTCACGGCGTGCGCCGCCATCACCGCGGGCACCGTCACGACCGGCACCATCACGATTGCGGAAGTTCGCAGCGCGTTCAGCGCGCGGCTTGTCTGCACCACGGCGTTCGCCACCATCACGGGCGCCATCACGACCGGCACCATCACGCGGGGCACCTTCGCCACGCGGGCGGAAGTTACCGCCACGACCGGCACTGCGGTCTTCGCGATCACCGCGCGGGGCACGGTCATCATTGTCAAAACGCGGTTTGCGATCGGCACGGAATTCACCGCCATCACGGCGCGGACGATCAGAGAAATCACGACGTGCGCCATCGCGGGCACCGTCACGGCCCCCATCGCGGGCACCATCACGACCACCGAAACCACGTGCTGCGCGTTCACCCTGAACACCATCACGGGCACCGTCACGACCGCCGCCGAAGCTGCGACCACGACCGGCATCACGACCACCGTCACGACCGCCATCGCGCGCACCATCACGGGCGGCACCATCACGACCACCGCCGAAACCGCCGCGACCGCGACCGGCATCACGACCACCGCCGAAGCCACCACGACCACGACCAGCATCACGACCGCCGCCAAAGCCACCACGGCCACGACCGCCATCACGACCACCGCCGCCACCAGCCGAACGGGCCGGAGGAGCTGCATGGAATTCGTGATTTTCGTCGATGGCAATGTCCTGTTTGATCAGGCGTTCGATGTTGCGGAGCAAGCGAATGTCACGCGGTTCACAGAACGCAATTGCAATCCCTTCGGCAGAACCACGACCGGTACGACCGATACGGTGAACATAGCTGTCGGCATCTTGCGGAAGGTCATAGTTCACAACGTGGGTAATCCCCGGAACGTCAATACCACGGGCCGCAACATCGGTTGCGATCAGAACCGGGAACTGGCCATTACGGAAATTGCGCAGGATTTTCTGACGGATGCGCTGCTGTTTATCACCATGGATGGCATCGCTATCAATGCCTTCATCGCGCAACTGGAACGACAGTTCGTCAGCGTCTGCCTTGGTTTTGGTGAAGACCAGAACGCGTTCGGTGTCATCACGTTTAAGGATCTGAACCAGAAGCTTGGTCTTGTCGTGACGTTTCACGAACATACCAATCTGGGTCACACGTTCGGTGACACTTGCCTGCGGTGAGGTTTCAACCTTGACCGGATCGCGCAGAAGGCGGTCGGTCAGATGTTTGACTTCTGCTGGCATGGTTGCCGAGAACATCACGGTCTGATGTTTGTGCGGCAACTGCTGTGCAACAGTCAGAACGTCTTCGGAGAAGCCCATGTCGAGCATACGGTCGGCTTCATCAAGGATGAAGACTTCGACGTCGTCGAAACGGATTGTATTACGCGACATGTGATCAAGCAGACGACCCGGGGTCGCAACCAGGATATCAACGCCACGGCGCAGTTCCTGAATCTGCGGGCCCATCGGGGAACCACCGAAAACAACAGATGAGAAAAGGCGGATGCCTTTTTTGAAATCACGCAGGCACTGGCCAATCTGGGTTGCCAGTTCACGGGTCGGCGCAAGGATAACTGCGCGCGGCTGGCCCGGTTTTGGACGCTGCGGATTTTCAGCAAGACGCTGCAGCAATGGAAGGCAGAACGCAGCGGTTTTACCGCCACCCGTATGGGAAATACCCATAAGGTCGTGCCCTTCGAGAAGTGCCGGGATCGTAGCAGCCTGAATTTCAGTCGGTGCGGTGAAACCGGAAGCTTCAACATTGCGCAGCAGGGGCTCGATAAGCTTGAGCCCTTCAAAATTAGTCATAAAAGGAATATCCTTACGTTATCCGGTGGCGACATGTTAACGCCAATGATGCCTGCTCAAACGCAGTCATGACCGGTAACGCGGCAAAGAAGCCACTGCGTCGGACCCTGCAAGAGAGGCAAATGATGTGAGGCCACAACGTCATCACGTTGTAACCACCCTCCTCGCCTTTGATACAGTTCCTGACAGCTGATTCTGTCTTTGCAAGCGAAGGAATGAGCCGGGTGATACAGGCCCTTTGAAACAATGTCAATCAAAGCCAACGCCGATCAGCCATGCAAAAACGCATTTGGACGTAATATATCTTCGAGAATTAACTGTTCTGTTTACAATTCATGGTCCCATAATCGTTATGTGACATGTGCTTAACAAGGGGACGGACATGCGATTTCGTGTTGTGACGGGGATTTTTTCAATCCCGGCAATTTGTCTACTGACGCTGCTGGCGATTATTTTCACGGTTGCGCTTAATTACCAGACCAGCCTTCGGAACGGGAAGTTCGAACAGATTTCGCATCTGACCGAAGGGGCGGTCACGATCGTCAATTCTTATGTTGCCAAGGCAAAATCAGGTGAGATGAGCGAAGCCGATGCCAAGGCCGCCGCCCTTGGCATCCTTAATGCGTATCGCTTTGACGGTGCCAACTACATCTTTGCCAGTGACTATGGCCACTGCATGGTTCTGGATCCACTGAGCCCTGAAGACGTTGGTAAATGTAATCCCGACAGCAAAGTGCGCACCATGATCGTCAAAACCGCACAGGCCGGTGGCGGGATCATCACCTATGAAACCAAAAAACCCGGTGAAGGTGACAGACTGATTGAAAAGGCGGCCTATGTCCGCCCGATCAAGGAGTGGAACTGGGCGCTGGGGGCTGGCGTCTATATGGATGACGTACAGTCGGAATTCCTGACCATCATGCAGCGTATTGCGATTATTTCGGTGATCGCCATCGTGATTGCCGGAGTCATTTCCTGGTTCGTCGGATCACGTATTGCATCAAGCATCAAGGGCCTGAACACGTCCATTCGGACCATTGCGGAGGGTAACTACACCGCCGAGGTCGATAGCAACTCTCACTTCACCGAGATTAGCGACATGGCGGCAGGTGTTCTTGCGCTGCGCGATAAATCCGCGCAGGCCCAGCAACTTGAAGCCGATGCGGCCGTTCAGAAACAAAAATCCGAACAGGAACGCCGGTCGAACATCCGATCCATTGCCGAAAAACTTGAAAGCGAAGTCGGCGGGATTGCAGGTGCGGTAAACACGTCGGTAAAACGCAGCAACGATCTTTCGGTCAGCATGGCGCAAAATGCCGATGGTATCCTTGGCCAGAGCCAGCAGGTTGCATCGGCCGCCGGTGAGGTTTCGCAGAACGTTGACGCGGTTGCGGCCGCGACCGAGGAGCTTTCATCCTCGATCACGGAAATCAATGTTCAGATTTCGCAGATGTCAAACACGGTGGAACGTGCCACCGATGAAAGCCAAAGTGCGTCAAACGATGTCGCGGGCCTGTCCGATACGGTTGAAAAGATCAAGGAAATCATTGGCCTGATCAATGACATTGCCGGTCAGACCAACCTTCTGGCCCTGAACGCCACGATTGAGGCGGCGCGCGCGGGTGAAGCGGGCAAAGGCTTTGCCGTGGTGGCAAACGAGGTCAAAAACCTTGCGACCCAGACCGCAAAGGCAACCGATGAAATCGCCGCCCAGATCAACGACATTGTCGATGGTACCGAACGTGCGGTGACGGGTATTTCGCGGGTTTCAGAAACCATCGAACAGGTGCGTGGTGCCTCCACCGCGATTGCAGCCGCCATTGAAGAACAGGGTGCGGCGACACAGGAAATTTCGGGCAATGCCAACCGCAGTGCGGATGGTGTGAAACAGATTTCGCACAGTGTTGATGAAACCATGAAAAGCGCGCAAAGCACGACCGAGGATGCCGCCGAACTGAAATCGGCATCGGAAGAACTTTCAAGCCGCTCGGCCGAACTGACCCAGATCATCAAGCGGTTCTCAAGCGATCTGATCAAACAGTCGGAAAGTTAAGTCCGTCGGACGTCTGACATCTTGAAGTTAAAGGGCCGGTCTTTTGCAAGACCGGCCCTTTTTTTTTTCGTGACGTATTCTCATGTGCTGTGCGTGCTGCGTGGGATTATTCGGCAGGCAAATCATTTTCCCGGCGGAATGTATGGGCCGGATAAACACCGAGAATGCGGACTTCATGCGAGAAGAATTGCAGTTCTTCGAGTGCGTGGCGCAGACCAAGCTGTTCGGGATGGGCTTCGACCTCGGCAAAAAACTGCGTCGCGGTGAAGTGGCCTTCGACCATGTAGCTTTCGAGCTTGGTCATATTGATGCCGTTGGTGGCAAATCCGCCCAGCGCCTTGTAAAGGGCGGCGGCAACGTTGCGCACCCGGAAGACAAAGCTTGTCACAACCGGGGTGCCGTCATTGGCGATATTGAGCGGATCGCGGGCCAGAATGATAAAGCGCGTTGTGTTGTGTGCGGCGTCTTCGACTTCGGTGCGCAAGATATCAAGCCCATAAATCTCGGCCGCAAGGGCCGGAGCAATCGCGGCAATCGATTTATCACCAAGATCAGCGACTTCCTTGGCACAGCCTGCCGTATCGGAACCGACAACCGTGTTCACACCCAGTTCTTTGCGCAATTTGCGGCACTGGCCCAGCGCATGAACGTGGCTGCGAATTTCCTTGATCTCTTCGATCCTGGTTCCCGGTACGGCCACAAGGGCGTGATTGATCCGCAGGAACGTCTCGCCAATGATGTGCACACCCGACTCGGGCAAGATGTGGTGCACATCGGCGACACGTCCGGCGAGTGTGTTGTCAATCGGGATCACGGCCAGTTCAACGTCGCCGTCTTCCAGTGCACTAAAGGCGCCTTCAAAGGTCCGGTAGGGTACGGTTACGGCCCCCGGAAAGGCACGCCGGGCAGCCTGATCGGAATAGGCCCCGTGCATTCCCTGAAAAGCGATCCTTTGTTGCGCGGTCATCTGGTTGTTTCCTGATACGTCAAAAGTGTTTTCGTCACGAACTTCAAGTATTTGGGATAGAAAACCCCAATTACGCGCCCAGCACAAGGCGTGCGCGTTCAAGGTCCTCTGGCGTGTCCACACCCAAGGGCACGCCATCGACCAATGCGACGGCAATCACCATGCCATTTTCAAGGGCGCGCAACTGTTCAAGCCGTTCGCGTTTTTCAAGTTCGGCCGGAGGCAATGCGACAAAACGATCAAGGGCCGCACGGCGATAGGTATAAAGACCGATGTGATGATACAGCGGACCATCACCAAACGGTGCGGTCGCGCGGGTGAAATAAAGTGCACGTGCGACACGCTGGCCGTTAAAGGCAACGACGGCCTTGACCACGTTGGGATTGTGGCGTTCTTCTTCGCGTTTGATTTCAGCCGCCAGCGTTGCGATATCGACCATCGGATCGGCAAGCGGATCAAATACCGCGCGGATGTCATCGGGCGAGATCGTCGGCAGATCGCCCTGCACATTCACAACTGCGTCATATGTGCCGTCAGGATCGAATGTCTGAAGCGCCTGATGCACACGGTCCGAGCCACTTGGCAAATCGGGATCGGTGAGAACCGCGATGCCGCCTGCGGCCTCAATGACATCGACAATTTCCTGTTCGGCACAGGCGACCAGCACCGGGCCGATTTCGGCCTCCATCGCGCGGCGCCAGACCTGCACAATCATCGGCGCGCCACAGATGTCGGCCAGCGGCTTGTTGGGCAGACGCATGGACGCCATACGGGCGGGAATAACAACAACAGGATTGCGCGGCGTCGACATTTTGGAACTCCGGTCAGGCAGCAGGGCCATATAGTTAGCCACATTTTGATTTCGCGCAAAGCATGCATGTTGCGCAAGATGCCAAAACATGGCTGTGAATCGGCGGGACAATAGCCGGTTTCAGGGAATAGGCAAAAGACAGAATCGTTTTTGCGGCAATCACGCGGGCCAATGCCCAAAATTGTGCTAGACGAAAGTCTACTGCTTTTTGTTTTCGCCTTTATGTTTAAGAAAGGTTGATGCAAATCTCTGAAACGTATAGTTTCCCACCGATCAGTTTTGCCTGCTGTCACATGCGTGTTGCGTAAATTGGCGCAACACTAGGGGGACGCATGGGCAATCTGGTCTATATTATATATAAAAAACCTGAGAGTGATTAGGCTGTAACGGGGTCCCGTCATGAACACGATGGAAATCAACAAGATCGTCGCCGGCGTCATTTGTGCCGTGCTTTTGGTCATTGTTGTCGGAAAGATTGGTGGCGCACTTGTCCATCCCGATGAACTGGAAGAAGCGGTTTATCCCTTCTCCGAAGAACTGATGGCGGGTGCCGATGCGCCTGCTGCGGCGCCAAGCGCACCAGCAGGACCGGAACCTATTCTTGCCATGCTGGCGTCTGCGGACCTTGGTGAAGGCGAGAAAGTTTTCAAGAAATGCGCATCCTGCCATGATGCCGAGCAAGGCGGCCCGAACAAGGTTGGCCCGAACCTCTATGGTATCGTTGGCGCGAACTTCGCGCACAAAGATGATTTTTCCTATTCCGGCGCCATGGCCGACCATGGCGGTCAGTGGGGCTTTGCCGAGCTGAACGAGTTCCTTTACAATCCGCGTGGTTACATCGACGGTACGAAAATGAGCTTTGGCGGCCTGAAAAAAGCATCTGACCGCGCAAACGTCATTGCCTGGCTGAACAGCAAGTCTGACAGCCCGATGGCCTATCCGGATCCGGCGGAAGCCGCAGAAGCAGCCCCAGCTGAAGACGCGGCTGCACCGGCAGAAGATGCTGCGCAAGCAGCCCCGGCTGAAGGCGACGCAGCAGCCCCGGCTGAAGATGCGGCAGAAGATGCAGCACCGGCAGAAGGTGATGCAGCCCCAGCCGAAGGCGAAGAAGCACCGGCGCAGTAATCGGCATTAAACTGGACAGATTTTTCTGATCAGACATTGATTTTTTACAGGGGACAGGTAACTGTCCCCTGTTTTCGTTTCAGGGCCGGTTTTGGCCCTGTCTGATCGCGTCTTTCTTGCCGATTTAGACGCCGCGCCATCAACCATCACAGGGATGTGCCTTCATGGAAGATCTCGAGCCGTTTCTGACCATTGCCCACAAACTGGCCGATGCCGCCCGCCCGGTTGTCCGCAAATATTACCGCACCCCGGTTGCGGTTGATGTGAAGGCCGATGACAGCCCGGTCACCATTGCCGACCGGGAAGTCGAACGCACCATGCGCGATATTCTGGGTGCCGAGCTTCCTGATCACGGGATTTTGGGCGAAGAATACGGTCGTGAGAATATGGATGCGGACTATGTCTGGGTCCTGGATCCGATTGACGGCACCAAGTCGTTCATTTCCGGCAAGCCAAGCTTTGCCACCCTGATTGCGCTTTGCCACAAAGGTAAACCGGTTCTGGGCATCATTGATCAGGCGATCACCGATGAACGCTGGGTCGGTGTTATGGGACAGGCCAGCACCATGAACGGCGATGAAATCAGTGCGCGCGACTGCGAAGACCTTAAATCCGCGACCTTCTTTACCACCGCACCCGAACTGTTTCGCGGCGATGCGGCCAAGGCCTATGACGCGGTTTCAACCAAATGCCGGGTGCCGATGTATGGGGTGGATGCCTATGCCTATGGGCTGACCGCCCTTGGTCTTGCCGATACGGTGGTTGAAATCGGGCTTCAGGCGTATGATTTCTGCGCCCTTGTGCCCGTGGTTGAAGGGGCTGGCGGGGTGATGAGTGACTGGTCAGGCAACCCATTGACCATGGCGAGTGCCGGGGACGTCATTGCCAGTGGCGATGCGCGGTGCCATCACGATGTTTTGGTCACCATCAAAGCCGCAATGGCCTAACCTGACCTAAGCACGTGGCCTGATTAATTTCTGCGACTCACCCCGTCACCCGCCATCCGCCCAACAGGAGCCCCGACAATGACCAATTCCCACCCGTTTCTTGCCATGGCGCACAAGCTGGCCGATGTCGCCCGGCCTGTTTTACAAAGCTATTACCGCAAGCCGGTGGAAATTGATGTTAAGGGCGATGAAAGCCTTGTCACCATTGCAGACCGGGAAATTGAACGGGTGATGCGCGACATGATCAATGCCGAGCTTCCCGATCATGGCATTCTGGGGGAAGAACACGGATCGGAAAACCTTGATGCGGAATATGTCTGGGTGCTGGACCCGATTGACGGGACCAAATCGTTTATCGCCGGCAAGCCGAGCTTCAACACCCTGATTGCGCTGTGTCAGAACGGCAAACCGGTGCTGGGATTGATCGATCAGGCGATATTGGATGAACGCTGGATCGGGGTGACCGGGCAGGCCACCACGCTGAACGACAAACCGATCAACGCGCGCGCCTGTGAACATTTAAAGGACGCCACCATTTTCACCACCGGACCGGATCTTTTCATCACGCCAAAGGCCATTGCCGGATATAAAGCGGCATTTGGGGCGGCACGCCATCCAATTTACGGCATTGATTCATATGGCTATGGCCTGATTGCCATGGGATTTGGCGATGTTTTGGTCGAGTCTAACCTGCAACCTTATGATTTCTGTGCCGCCGTGCCGGTCATTGAAGGGGCTGGCGGGGTGATTACCGATTGGGATGGCACGGCATTGACCATCAACAGTGGTGATCTGGTGATTGCCAGTGGCGATGCGCGCTGCCACGCCGAAGGGCTTGATGTGTTGCGTGCTGCGACCGCCTAACGCCTTCCGCCGCCATCACATTACCCGTTTGAACCTTTTGGTATTTGCACCGATTTGGGGCATCATCATGTGATGAACCAATCAGTTAGGCGCAATCATGTTCGAATGGGTGATCATCCTTTTTCTCGGATCGGGTCTGATATACGGGCTGCAATCGCGCCGGTTACAGCGGCGCAGCATTTCATCGCCGATGGTGATGGTGCTTGCCGGGGCGGTGATTGCCCTGCCACTTGGTATCTGGCACGAAGCGCCATTGGCCCCGCTGGCTGATCGCATTCATTTCGCCACCGGCTTTGCCGAAATGACGCTGGCGATTATCCTGTTTCTGGATGCAGCGGTACTTGATTACCGCAAGGAACGCCCGGCATTGCGCCTTGCCAACCGGTTGCTTTTGGTCGGATTGCCGCTGACCATCGGGGTGACATGGGCGTTTATCATCGGGATTGATCCAACGATTGGCATTTTGCCCGCCCTTATTCTGGCCCTGATTGTCAGCCCGACCGATGCGGCCCTTGGCCAGCCGGTTTTCGAAAACAAAAAAGTCCCCGATGCGGTGCGTCAGGGCATTAACATCGAAAGCGGTTTGAATGACGGGCTGGTGTTGCCGGTCTTTACCACTGCGGTGTTGTTTGAGGCCGAATTGCTGGGCGAAGGGCCCGGCAACTGGATCCGTGAAGCGGTGATGGAAATTTCCATCGGGGCCGGGGTTGGTATTCTGACCGGGATCGTCATTGGCTATGTGGTTAATCATGCGGTGACCCATCGCACCATTCTCGATCGGTTTGAACGGCTTTTGGGGGTGTTATCGGCCCTGTTTATTTACTTCCTGTCGGAAAAGCTTGGTGGGAACGGGTTTGTTGCGGCCTTTGCCGGGGGATTGGCGCTTAACATCACAAGCGACAAGGTGCGCGATGCGATTGAAAGCTTTGGCGAGGCCGAGTCAGAGCTTTTGACCATGCTGACCTTCTTTATCTTTGGATTGCTGGTCGTGCCCGCCGTTTACGGGCTTTGGACATGGCAAATGGTTATTTTCTCGGTCGCGAGCCTTGTGGTTTTGCGGCCAGTCTGTGTGTGGATCTGCATGATCGGCAGCCCCTATTCATTGGCCGAAAAGCTTTATATCGGCTGGTTCGGGCCGCGCGGGATTGCCTCGATCATTTATTTGCTGATCATGGCCACCATGATTGACCCGACCGGGCATGAGACGATCTATGCCGCGGTTGTGATGATTGTCTGTATCAGCATCATCGCCCATGGGCTCAGTGCCGCCCCGCTGTCGCGCGCGCTGGTGACGCATCTGGCACGCACATCAAAATCATCCTGATATTTGCGGTAAATGCCGTTTATTGTTCGGTGATGGCGAGGCGCAGACCAAGGGCGATAAACATCGCACCAAGGGAGCGTTGCAGCCACGCGCCAATCGCGCCATTGCCCTTGATGCGCAGGGCCGCCGCCCCGACCATCAGCACAATCATCCCTTCGACCACAAGCCCGATCAGATTGACCGTCGTGCCAAGGATGAGAAATTGCAGCGCGCCGTGTCCCTGTTCGGGATGCACGAACTGCGGCAAGAAGGCCATGAAGAAGATCGCGACCTTGGGATTAAGCACATCAATCATCGCCCCCTGTCGCCATGCCTGAAAGGCGGTGACGTTATGGGCCGTGACGCGAGCGGATGCGATGTCGTCTATGTCTGAGGTGGGGGCGGATTTGGCAAAACTGCTGCGCAGCGCGCCAATGCCGAGCCAGACCAGATACGCCACCCCAACCCATTTGACAATGGAAAACGCCAGTGCCGAGGTCGCAAGAATGGCCGAAAGACCAAGAGCAGCGGCAAAAACATGGACAAATGCGCCCGAAACCACCCCGAAACTTGAGAAAAAGCCGATTTTGCGCCCATGCACCGCCGTTTGACCGATAATATAGGCCATATCAGGCCCCGGCGAGACGTTCAGCAGCACGGCCGCGATCAGAAACGGGGTGTATTGGACCAGAAGGTCAAGCATCACAGCAAATCTCGTGCGTAATAGACCAAATCAATCTCAAGCGGTTTGCCGCCCGCCTCAAGCAGCATGGATGACAATTGCCCGCGATGATGGGTTTGATGGTTGAACATATGCCCCAAAATCAGATCACGCGGCATGGTATAGGCCCCGGCCGTGACCGACTGATAGGTCAGATCACTCATCAGGACGTCTTCGGTCAGGCCTTCAAGATACGCAATAATCGCCTGATCCTGCGCCTCACGTGCGACCCGCAAATCACCAAAGGCATCAAACAGGATGGTATCAAGCGGCATGACTTCGGGCGCGCCCAAAAGCCGCGACAACCACAGACGGTCGGCGACCAGAAGATGGTTCAGGGTGCGCATGATCGACGGGAAGAACGCGGTGCGCGGCTCATACAATGCGTCAGCCGGTAAAATGGCACAGGCCGCGTACAGGTGACCATTGGCCCAATGATTATAACCCGCCATGCGTTTGAAATAGGCGACGCCATTCATGTGCTTTCTCCGTTCGTCTTTTATCGTCTTTGCGCATTTTCAGTCTAACACACCACCGTCAGGCCAACGGTCATGTCAGCGGTCAGACACCGGCTTGTTTGGGCTTGTCATCGCAGACCGGTTCTGGCGTGACCTGTGACAAGACAAGTGATGCCGGTTTGGGCATGCGTTTGGTCAGGATCACCACATTGCCCAGCATCGTCAGCCCGACGCCCAGAATGATGTTACCGGTCCAGATGAAATCTTCAAACCATGTCGAGAGCAAAAGAGCCACCACCGGAAACATCACCGAACTATAGGACGCGCGGTCTGGCCCGATTTTGCCCAGCAGCGTCAAATAGGTGCCAAACCCGATCACCGAACCAAACAGCGCCAGATAGACAAGGGCACCAAGGAAAGACGGGCTGGTATCGAACGTCAGTGGCACACCAGAAACCGCGATATAGCCAAACAGCAAGACGGTGCCATAGAGCATGCCAAAGGCATTGGCCTGCATCACCGGAATGCCCTGCGCGTGATTGCGTGCCGAGGCCATGTTGCCAAGCGATGCGACATAGCTTCCGGCCAGAGACAGCAAAAGCCCGATGCTGCCGCCGGTTGCCAGATCAAAGGCGGCCAGATCGCGGGCAAACACCAGCGAAATCCCGGCCATGCCCAGAACCGCGCCAATCACCGTGCGCGTTTCCGGACGGCGATGGAAAAAGATCGCGCCATTAATCATATTCATGATGACGATGGTCGAAAATACCACGGCCAGCAGCCCGGAGGTCAGATGGATACTGGCGATATAGATCAGCACGTAGTTAAACGAGAACAGGCAGACGCCAAGGGCGGCCATGAACAGATGATCCCGCCGCGAGAAGCGCATCGGCAAGCGACGCAGGCCACACCATGCCATCAGGATCAGGGTCGCCAGCGCAAAGCGATAGGCAACAGCGGCCTCGGGGGCGACGGAGAGCTGAAACTGGATCGCGATCCAGGTCGATCCCCAGATCAGAACAACAACCGCATATAAACCCAGTATGCCCATGACGGACTCCCGCAAGAATTGAAGCGGTAATTTAGGTCAGAAATACGATCCTCGCCAAGCCAGCATTTTTGATCCTGCCATTAGGTGAGCTAATACCAAGGCAGAATCTGGCTTATCACAAGACAGGCTGTCAGTAGCCTTCCGCCATAAGCAGCCATACCCCGCAGACTGGTCGCCTGCGCATCGACCTGTTCGGATCAAGAGGGCTTGCTGTTGGTTTCATTTTCCGGGGTGTCTGGGTCAGCGCTGTCGTCCGCTGCGTCATCAGGCGCATCATCCGGTGCAGCAAGCGCCTCCTTGCCCTGCTGAGCGGTGGGCGCGGAGGTCAGCCTGGCCGTCCGTGCGGCGTTTTTTTCGTCGCGGCGACGTTTTTGCCAGTCTTTCCAGATGCTGAGAAGTTCGCTGCGTGACTGGAAAATCGGGATATTGCGTTTGGGTTTGGCGACCTGTTGTTCGACCGCCAGCCCGACGTCCGTCACACCATGTTCATCATCGGTGCGGCGCACGATCAATTCCACCGTGCCATAGGCAATCCGGTCCCCCAGTTCGAGCGTGTCGGACAAATCACGTTCAAGGATATCGGCAACCGTGAGGTCAATGTCGTCCTCGGCGACCGCAAAGCCATACAGACGGCCGATATCGGCAATCTGGGTTGTCGCCGGGAAGCTGAAATCACCAAACAGTTCGACGTCATTGGCCCCTTCGGCCGGACCGGCAAACAATTGATCAAGCAATTCGACATGACGCGGCGGGGTGATGATATAGACCTGATCGCCACCTTGGATCGGCCCCGCACTGTGCGGGCGAAGCGACGTGCCATCGCGCAAGATCAGGCTGGGCCGGGCCCAGCGCGGAATGCGCTGCCCGGTCGCCACCGCACTGGCATCATGCACACGATAAATAACGACTTCCTGATTGGCATTGCCGGGCAATTCAAGATCAATACGGTCGACCGGACCATGACGCGGCGGCACAATAATGCCCAACCAGCGCGCCATCCGCCGGATCGTCCAGCCCTGAAGCAAAAGGGATGTGATGACGACAATAAAGGCGGTATTAAACAAAAGCTGGCCTTCGGGAACGCCTTCGACCATCGGTACAATCGCCAAAAGGATCGACACCGCACCACGCAAACCGACCCACGAAATAAATGCGGTATCATTGCGCGAGAAGTTAAAGAACATCAGGCACAGCCACACCGCGACCGGGCGGGCGACAAACACCAGAACCAGTGCCAAGATGACACCGGGAATGATCACAGCGCCAAATTCCGACGGGGTGGCCAGCAAGCCCAGGGTGACAAACATCGCGATCTGGGCCAGCCATGTGGTGACATGCTGAAACCGTCGGACACCGACGCTCATTTTCATGTTGCTGTTGCCGGCATATAGCCCGGCAACATAGACCGCCAAAAAGCCACTGCCGCCCAGAATGCTGGTGGCGCCAAACAGGCTGAGTGCGCAGGCCATGGTAATGATCGGCACAAGCCCCGGCTCAAGCTTGACCCGGTTGATCATTTGCACCAGCGCATAGCCGCCCGCCAGACCAAAAATCGCACCCAGACCGATTTGCAAGACAAAGCGTTGTAGCAGTTCAAAGGCAACATTGTCCCCACCGCCCAGCACGATCAGTTCGACCAGCGAGATGGTTAAAAACACCGCCATCGGATCGTTCGAACCCGATTCGACTTCCAGCGTGCTGCGCGTCCGATCACGCAGATTAATCCCGCCAACGCGCAGCAGGAAAAATACCGCCGCCGCATCGGTTGAACTGACAATCGCGCCAAACAGAAGGGCGACCAGCCATGGCACATCAAGCACAAGCCACGTGATGCCGCCAATGACGCCGGTTGTGATCATCACCCCGAATGTGGCCAGAACAAGTGAGGGGGCCGCAGCAATTTTCAATGTGCGTCGCTGGGTTTCAAAGCCGCTGTCAAACAGGATCAGGGCAAGGGCGATGGAGCCGATGAAATAGGCAAGCGGCGCATTGTCAAAATCAATGCCGCCAATGCCGTCTTCCCCCGCGCCAAGGCCGACAAACAAAAACACCAACAACAAGGGGGCGCCAACGCGGAAGCTAACCAGACTTGTGAAAACAGCGACAATCACCAGAATCGATGCAATCAGGATAACCAGATTCATCGAATCAATCATGTTTGTCCCCTTTACCTTGGTTGCGTTTTTGCCAGTTGTCTGGATCGTTATCGGCACAAAACGACATTGTTACGGCAACAATGGCTTTGTGCGCGATGACCTGACCGCCATTAGGGCATGAATTTATGAATATATGCCTGCGATCAAAAGCATTTCTCCCGCATGGTGATGGTTATCAGTCAAAACAGGAGGATATTTAGTTACTTTCGGCCTGTGCCGGAACAAAGGCCGTTTCCTTTGCCGTTGACAGGGCAATTTCCGGCAATACTTCCAAAATACCGCCAAGTTCCTTGATCGTGTCGGTGATGAAGCTTTCAAGATGGGCGGTATCGCGCAGGCGCAATTTCAACAGAAAGTCAAACCGCCCGGTCATGTGATGGCATTCAAGAACCTCATCGGCCTTGATCAGCGATTTCACCAGTTTCTTATTGCCTTTGGCCGGATCGGTGCGCAACCAGACCATGGCGGTCAATGCCCGGCCGATGGCGTGCGGATCAACCGCAATCTGATAGGATTTGATAATTCCCTGATCGCGCAATTTGCGCACGCGATCATTCACCGCAGAGACCGACAATCCGACCCTTCTCCCAAGGACCGAATAGGATAGTGAAGCGTCTTCTTGCAGAATATCGATCAACTTGCGATCAATCGCATCCATTAAACTTCCCCCTGATGCATTCCTGTCGAGTTGCTTGATCTTACACGAAAATCAGCCGCCCGAGAACATTTCACCCCAAAGCAATGCGCCAGACTGTGAAATTCACGTGACGATTGCCACTAACTAGCTTGCGAATTGTTCGCCTTTTGCCGGTTGGAAGACCCGGGGGCAACCGATTGCGGCAAGACAGCCCCGTCAATTTGTCATACGATATTGAAAGATATATAGTTTCAACCTGACACTCCTGCCTGCCACCCAGTATCGCCCCCATTTTACCCCTATAAGGGTTCTGTCCCCGATGCAGCCTTCGCCCCCGACTGCCCCGACTGAACATAATGCCCTGCGCGGTACCCTGCTTATGATTGGGTCGGCCTTTTGCATGGCGACGATGGCGGTGTTGATCCGCTATGTCACGCAAGATGTTCATCCGTTCGAAGCCGCCTTTTTCCGAAATCTTTTCGGTTTGGTTCCGATGGTGCCATGGATATTGACCCATGGACGCACCGGGTTAAAAACCGAACGGTTCAAACTGCATTTCCTGCGCGCCGCCCTTGGCCTTGGCGCGATGCTGTGCCTGTTTTCGGCCCTTGCCATCACCCCGACGGCACAGGTGATTGCGATCAACTTTACCCTGCCGATCCTGACCACGGTATTGGCGGCCCTCATTGTGCGTGAGGTCGTGCGTGCGCGCCGCTGGAGCGCGGTTGCCATCGGTTTTGTTGGCGCGATGGTCATCATCCGCCCGTTTGGACAAAGTTTTGAGACCGGCGCGATTTTGGCCCTGACAGCGACCCTGTTTATGGCGGCCGCCATGACGACGGTGAAGATGCTGTCGCGCACCGAAAGTGCCAATGCCATTGTCACATGGATGGGGCTGATCATGACGCCGCTGTCGTTCTTGCCAGCGCTGTATTACTGGCAAACACCGACACTTTGGCAGTTTGCCGTGCTGCTTTTGATGGGGGGGTTCGCCACCGCCGGACAGCAGCTTTTGGTGCGAGCCTACCGCGCGGCGGATCAGTCGTATGTGATGATTTTTGATTTCCTGCGCCTGCCGTTTGTGGCGGCCATGGCGTTTGTGATGTTTGGCGAAGTGGTCGATATCTGGACATGGGCCGGGGCGGCCTTGATCATTGGATCGGCCCTTTATATCGCACGCCGCGAGGCAGTTCTGGCCAAACAGGCCCGGATTGAGCCGCGCCTGCCGACCAGTGCGCCCGCCGACGCACAAGCCATTCCAGTAACCAGGGAGGATCGAAATAACGCGTCGGAAAGGAAACCCGATGCGTAGTTGGTATGCGGGCCTGCCGCCCTATTTACAGGCGACGGTCTTTGCCCTGATCGGGACGGTGATGGCGGCGATGTCATCGGTTCTTGTGCGGTTGGTGACGGCCGAAATTGATCCGTTACAGGCGGTTTTCTTTCGCAATTTCTTTGGCCTGATCATGATTGCGCCCTTTGCGCTTCGATCCGGGGTGATGCAGCTTAAAACCCATCGACTGCCGATGTTTGGCCTGCGCGCCTTATTGTCGATGGGGGCAATGAGTTTCTGGTTTTCCGCCCTTGCCTATTTGCCGTTGGCCGAGGCGACGACGCTTAACTTTACCGTGCCGCTGTTTGGGACGTTTCTGGCCGCGATCTTTTTGCGTGAAACCATTCGAAAATACCGCATTGCCGCCCTTTTGGCCGGGTTTATCGGGGCTCTGATCATCATTCGGCCCGGCAGTGAGACCATGCAACTGGCAAGCCTTCTTCCGATTGCAGCCGCCCTTTGCATGGCGTCGGCGGGATTGACAATCAAGTCACTGTCAAAGACCGAAAACAGCACCACCATTGTGCTTTACATGATGCTTTTGATGACGCCAATGACCTTGATCCCAGCCCTTTTTGTCTGGCAGACGCCGGACTTGCCAACGCTTGGCCTTTTGGTCGGGGTCGCGGTTTTTGCCAACATCACACAGATTTGCAACACCAATGCGTTCCGGCTTTATGATTACAGCTTTGTGGTTGGGTTTAACTATCTGCGATTGCCAATTGTGGTTGGCATTGCCTTTGTCCTGTTTGGCGAAGTGCCGGAAATCTGGCTGTTGCCCGGTGCGGGGCTGATTACCGGATCGGCGTTGTTCATTGCGCGTCGTGAAGCCAAACTTGCCAAACAAGCCAACCGCATCAACCGCGGCCCGACGGCCGCCACCAGTGACATAGAACCGCCGTCAAAACGCCGATAAACCCGCGCAGAACGTCAGGATCGCCAAAAATGAAAGCATGGTTTGACCGCCAGCCCAACACGGTAAAGGCCAGCTTTTATGCCCTGTGTGCGGCCATCCTTGCGGCGTGCTTTACCCTGACCATTCGCTTTGCCACGGCAGAAATTCATCCCTATCAGGCGGTGTTTTTACGGTTCTTTTTCGGCGTCATCCTGATTGCACCGATGGTTTTGCGCAAAGGACTGACGGAACTTAAAACCAAGCGCCTGCCTTTGTTTGGGCTGCGTGGGGTGTTGTCGGCAGCGGAAATGTGCCTGTGGTTCATGGCGGTTTTGTATTTGCCACTGACCGAAGCCACCACGCTTAATTTCACTGTCCCGCTGTTTGGCACCATATTGGCCGCCGTGATTTTGCGCGAAACCGTGCGCGCCCATCGCTGGATCGCGGTTGTGGTCGGGTTTGTCGGGGTTGGATTGATCATTCAGCCGGGATCGGATGCGATGCATCTGGCAAGTATCCTTCCGATTGCCGCAGCCCTCTGTATGGCCTGTGCGGGCATGATCACCAAACGGCTTGTGGCAACCGAAAGCACCACGTCGCTTTTGTTTTACCTTATGATCATCACCACCCCGGTTTCGCTGATCCCGGCCCTGTTTGTCTGGCAAACGCCCAGCCTTGAGGCCTTGGGCTTAATGGCCGTTGCGGCATTGATGATGAATGTCATGCAGATGTGTAATATTCAGGCGTTGAGGTTGGCCGATTACAGTTTCTTTGTCGGGTTTTCCTATTTGCGTCTGCCGATCATCGCCATTCTCGCACTCATCCTGTTTGGCGAAGTGCCCGATATCTGGATTTTGCCCGGTGGGGCGATGATTATTGGGGCTGCGATCTATGTCGCCGTTCGGGAACGCAAGCTTGCCGCAACCAGTGCCCAAGCAACACAAATCCCCGCACAAGACCCGCAAGCCGCGACGATTGTTGGCCGAAAAACCAATGGCCTGTGATGCCATTACCCGGTGTTTTGCCCTGCCTGCAATAGCCCTTGCCCGATAAAGGTATAATTTGGTATAGAAATACCAATTAGAGAAAATACCAGATATCAAGGGAGGCTTCACGTCATGCAGGTCAAGGGATCGATTGCCATTGTCACCGGGGCGGCGTCCGGGCTTGGTGCGGCCACCGCCGAGGTTTTGGCCAATGCAGGTGCGAAGCTTGCTGTTTTTGACTTGAACGAGGACGGGGCCAAGGCCACCGCGCAAAAACTTGGCGGGGTTGGTTTTGGCGTGGATGTTTCCAATGCCGCCAGCGTTGAAACGGCGGTTGCCGAGGTGGTCAAGACCATGGGGCGTCCGTCGATCCTGGTTAATTGTGCCGGTATTTTGCAGGGCGAACGCATTGTCGGGCGTGAAGGCCCGGCGGATCTTGATGCCTTTTCACGGGTTATTTCCGTCAACCTGATCGGGACGTTCAACATGATGCGGGTTGCCGCCACCGCCATGAGCGGCAACGAACCGGGGCCATCGGGCGAACGCGGGGTTGTGATCAACACCGCATCGATTGCCGCATATGAAGGGCAGATCGGACAGGCAGCCTATGCCGCGTCCAAGGGTGGGGTGGCATCTATGACGCTTCCGGCCGCGCGCGAACTGGCCCGCCATGGCATCCGGGTTGTATCGATTGCGCCGGGCATGTTTGGCACCCCGATGGTCACCGCCCTGCCCGACGAAATGCAGGAAGCGCTGGCATCGAATATCCCATTCCCCAAACGGCTGGGCGATCCGGCGGAATATGGCCGGTTGGCGTTGCATATCTGTGAAAATCAGATGATCAACGGCGAGACCATCCGCATCGACGGCGCGGTCCGGCTGGAACCGAAATAGTCCCGCACGGTTCTACCCTACATGACCGCAGCCAGAACACCCTGCCGATCCCACACCGGCAGGGTGTTTTTTTGTGGGGAACAGCAATAGATTCCCGCCTTCGCGGGAATGACGATCAGGGCGGAAAGGGTGATTGGGATCAGGACCTATTTATCGACAACCGTGTTGCAGAAGGTCGCAAGGTCAATGTCCTTGGCCGTCACGCCCCCGGCATCATGGGTGGTCAGGGTGACGCCAACCTTGTTGTACACATTGAACCATTCGGGATGGTGATCCATTTTGTCGGCCATGATCGCCACACGGGTCATGAACCCGAAGGCGGAATTGAAATCGCCAAACATGTAAACGCGGCCAATCGACAGGCCGTCTTCGGCAAGATCCCAACCGGGAAGGTTGGTCAGGGCGGTCTGGATTGCAGCTTTGTCGAGTTTGCTCATGTGTTTTACCTCCTTGTTTTTTATCACGTCATTGAACCACAAAAACGCGATTAACCCAACAGGGCCTGTACCTTGGCGCGCAGGACCGGCAAAAGATCGGCTTCAAACCACGGGTTCTTTTTCATCCATGCGGTGTTGCGCCAGCTTGGATGGGGCATGGGCAAAATACCCTCGGGCAGATAATCGGTAAACTGATGCACGGTTTGGGTCATGGTTTTGGCCCGGCGTTTGCCAAGATAGTAACTTTGCGCATATTGCCCGATCAAAAGGGTCAATCCGATATCGGGCAAATGGCCCCGCAAGGCCTCATGCCACGTCGGGGCACATTCCGGGCGGGGCGGTAAATCGCCCCCGCGCGCCATGCGGCCGGGATAACAAAACCCCATCGGCATGATGGCAAGTTTGGCCGGATCATAAAAATCATCGACCGGCAGCCCCAGCCAGTCGCGCAACCGATCGCCCGACGCATCATTCCATGGCAGGCCGGTTTCATGCACCTTTGTCCCCGGTGCCTGCCCGATCACCAAAATGCGGGCAGCTTTTGCCATGCGGACAACCGGGCGCGGGCCCAACGGCAGGCTGTCGGCGCAAATCGCGCAGGCGCGCACATCAGCCAGCAGGGCATCAAGGGCCGCGTCCCCGCCGGGTGGGTCAATTTCAGGCAATTTTCCGGGTTTTAGTCCGGGCATGGGTTATTTTACCTCGGAATCCTCGATGACCCATTCTTCGGCCGCCGCATCATTGTACCATGCCGTCATATCAGGCAGAGCAAGGATGGTTTCCATATAGGCATTGCCCACCGGATCGAGTGTTACGCCATAGGTTTTAAACCGGGTGACCACCGGGGCATACATGGCATCGGCAATCGAAAAATGGCCAAACAGGAAATCACCGCCCTGCCCATATTGGGAGCGGCAGGTTTTAAAAATCTCGCCAATGCGGGCGATGTCGGCATCGACACCCTTGACCGCATCGCCGGGACCACGCCCCAGACCGGGCAATGATTTACGGCAGTTCATCGGCATGTGGCTGCGCAACGGGCCAAAGCCGCCATGCATTTCAAGCGATACGGCACGCGCAATCGCCCGGATATCCATATCAAGCGGCCAGAGCAGCGTATCGGGCTGGCTATCGGCAATATATTCAAGGATCGCCATGGCTTCCCAGATGGTTTTGCGCCCGTCGAAAAAGGCCGGGACCTTTGCCGTTGGCGAAAATACCGGCGCCTGTGCCGCGAAGGCGTCACTGCGCAATTGAACGAGTTTTTCTTCAAAGGCGACATTGGCGACTTTGAGCCCCAGCCAAGCCCGTAGCGACCAGGACGAATAATTTTTATTGCCGATATAAAGGACGGGAAGGGTTTCCATAGCGGAGCCTTTTGACCAATGGGGTTGCGATACAGCGTTACTATCTTTGCTTTGCAAAGCCGGTTCAAGCACCCATGCGGAGAATTCTTTTGCCCAATTGCCCAAAGGCCATGGCAGCCGTAAGATCAGGGAATATATCTTGCACTTGGCATCTTACGGTGGAAGGCGGGCGGCATCACCGCCGCATATAACGCCCTCCAGCGCACATAATGCCAGAAACACGTCACCAGCAGGGAAGTCATACATTGTACGACCACATCATCGCACTTGATACATCCGCAAACCCGATCACCATCACCCCGATTGCCGAAGGCGATTTTGCCGCGTGGCTGACCGGTCAGCCCGCCAATACAAAGGCATGGATTGCCGCCAACGGCTATGAGGCAAAACGGGGCACGCATCTGGCGTTGCCGGCAAACGGCGGCGGGCTTGGCACCGTTTTGGTCGGTTACCTTGATGATGCCAAAACCCTTTGGGACTTTGCCGCACTGCCCATGGCCCTGCCCGATGGGACCTATGCGTTTGAGGATGGCTTTGCGAAAGATGCAGCGCTTTATGAAAAGGCTGCTCTTGGTATCTACCTTGGGGCGTATCGGTTTGACCGGTATCGCAAGGATGATGGCAAAAAGGACAAACGTGCGAAAATCGCCCTGCATGACATCAATGCAACCAAACGGGCCGAGAATGTTGCACGTGGCATCGGACTGGCGCGTGATTTGATCAACATCCCGGCCAATGACATGGGCCCAGCCGAACTTGAAGCCGCAGCAAAGCATCTTGGCGCGGAATTTGGGGCCAAGGTCAGCGCGATTGTTGGTGAAGAATTGCTCAAGCAAAACTTCCCGGCCATTCATACGGTCGGCCATGGCAGTGACCGCGAACCGCGCCTGATTGATTTGCATTGGGGCGATGACAGCGCGCCGAAAATCACGCTGGTCGGCAAGGGGGTTTGTTTTGACACCGGCGGCTATGACCTTAAACCATCAAGCAACATGTTGCTGATGAAAAAGGACATGGGCGGTTCGGCACAGGTTCTGGGGCTGGCGCGCATGATTATGGCCGCGAACTTGCCGGTCCGGTTGCGCGTGCTGATCCCGGCGGTTGAGAACATGGTGTCGGGCCGGGCCTATCGCCCAAGTGACATTTTGCAAACCCGCAAAGGCATCACGGTTGAAGTCGGCAATACCGATGCCGAGGGGCGGCTTGTCCTGTCTGATGCGCTGACTGAGGCCGCATCGGAAGACCCCGACATGCTGCTTGATTTCGCCACCCTGACCGGGGCGGCACGCGTGGCACTTGGTCTTGGTTTGCCGGCCCTGTTTTCCAATGATGATGATCTGGCCAATGGGTTGATGGAAAATGGGCTGGCACTGCATGACCCGATGTGGCGGTTGCCATTGTGGGATGAGTACCGCCCGATGCTTGATAGCAAGGCGGCCGACATGAACAACATTTCCGGCAGCCCGTTTGGCGGCGCGATCATTGCCGGTCTGTTTTTGGACCGGTTTGCCGAAGGGGCAAAAAGCTGGGCGCATATTGATTTGATGGCCTGGAACCCGACCGACCGACCGGGTCGCCCAACCGGCGGCGAAGCGCAGGGAATTCGGGCCGCATTCAAGCTGATCGAGGATCGTTTCGGTAAGTAAACCAAACCGGGAATTACGTATTTCCCAATTAGACCTTTGACATCTACGCAGGGGTCAGGTAGACAGATTACGTATTCGTAACAAATAATTGTTGGGCACAAGCATGTCGATCGAGATCAAACCGTCCAAGGCCCTCGACCTTTGGCGTATCGCGATTGTAGAAAGCGTGCGTCGGGATTCTCCCGATTTATCTGCTCGGCAAATGGCTTTGTTATTGAATGTTTACCTGACCCCGGCACCGCATACCGTGCGTGGATTGTCAGATGCGCTTAACATCTCCAAACCGGCCATCACCCGTGCCCTTGACCGCCTGAGTTCGCTTGGCATGGTCAAACGCAAGGTTGATGAAGACGACCGTCGTTCGGTGCTGATCCAGCGGACGGTCAAAGGATCTGTTTTCCTGCGTGAGTTTGGCGATATTATCGTCGCGGCAGGCAAAGAAACCGATTAAACGGCCACTGTTTTGCGGTCACACGACCGTTGCCAGATCGAATTTTGCCCCGTTTGAACGGTAAATTCGCAATATGACCGCCCGTAAGACGATTTAGGGCAGCAATCCTTTCCTTTGTGCAAATTCCATTCTTCTTATACAGTCAAAAATCGCTATATACAGACCAGTTGGTATGTAGCGGCTGTTTTGCGCATCTCGTTCATTTCCCTATTTTCACTTTTAATAACAAGGGGATAAGCGAAATGAAATCTGCACACATAAGATAACTACGGGTGAATTTCGCCAAATACTCCGTGCCGCACGAAAAGGTCAGTGACGGGTGCCCGCACTGCTTTCTGGCATCTCAATCAGCGACAAAAGGGCCGCAGCAGCGATCAAAACAGCCCCAGATACCCGTGCCACCACATTTGTCCCGCCGCGCTGCACCAGCCAAGGCATCACCCGAGCGGCCCCCATCGCGTAAATCATTACGAATGTGTAATCAAGAACAACGAAGGTCACACCAAGGATCAGCAACTGCGGGATCAATGCGGCGGTCGGATCGACAAACTGCGGGAACAATGCCCCGAAGAACGCGATGGCCTTTGGATTGCCCGCCGCGACCAAAAAACCCTCGCGGAACAGTTTACGACGGCGGACGGGTTCATAGAGGCCCGCCGGATTCGTTTTGATATCGTTCTGAACCTTATTTTCCCTGGATTTGCGAAAAAGGGCCGTTAGCCCCATCACCAGAAGAAAACCAACCCCGCACCACTTCACAACCGCAAACGCCGTCACCGACGTTGCCAGAAGCGCCCCAAGCCCGACAGCGGCAACCACCATCTGGATCATGTTTGCCGTCACATCACCCAAGGCCGTCATCAAGGTCGGGCGCGCACCATAGCGCAGCGCATGCGACATCCCGATCAGAACACTTGGCCCCGGTGTCAGGACCAGCAAAAAGACAAGAACGGTAAAACTCAGCCAGGTTTCAAACGGCATGATAGGCGATCTCCGGTGCAAAGGACGTCATCGGCATATCACGCCATTCCGATTGCACAAGTGCGTGTTGTGCAATGCCCCATGACAATGCGTCATCACGCCCGGATCAGGGGCGAAGATTAAAGGAAACACACCCTTAAACCCATCACAGGATAAACCGGCAGCACCGCAGAAGCATTGTAACCGGTTCATATGGGGGTCGTGGGGGGGCGGGTCAGGAGGGCATTGCAAAGGGAGTGCGCACAGCGTTAGCGTTTCTTGGCATCGCCCGGCCAATGATCATAGAACTTGCGGACCTGAACAGAGCGCAGGGTATCTGGCGGCAAGATGGATTGTGCCGTTTTCTGCAACTGGAACTGAAGGGCCGAGAAATAGCGGTTCGGCACGGGTGCAAACGGGCTAAATGGCGGCTCGGGTGTGATTTCCTCGCCTTTTTCGGCCGCTTCTTCGGCGGCTTTTGCCTCAGCCTCAAGTTCTTCTTCGGTTTTGGCAGGCGGGGGTGGCAACAAGGCCGGGGCATCGAACTTAAAGCCGCGCTTGCCCGGTTCGCGGTTTTCAAAGCGGCTTTGAGTATCGCGGTACATCAGACGTTGCAAATCAACCAAAAACGCATTGATGATTTTTGGCATCCGGCTTTCGATCACCTCGACATCCTGTTTGGTCGCGGCCTCAAGCCAGATGTTGAAAACCAACTGGCGAATGGTGCCCGATTTTGGCAGCACCACGGTCAGCGACACCGGATCGGGGATGATAACAGTATCGGGAATGACCGGTTCGGTGGGGGCGTCTTCCTCGGCGGCGGGTTCGGTCTTGGTCGAGGCATCCGCCGACGGGACCGCACCCAACAAGACAAGCGTGCTGAACAGCCCGACGATCACGCAGGAAACAATACGTTTGAGTATCGTGGTATTGGCACTGGTTTTTGGCTGCTGGAAGGTCGCCATCAACGGCATGCCCCTTTTCTTTCCATGTTATCAGTATCTTATTGGCATTCTTATAGCATCTTTTACGTGCATATGTCTGCCATCAGTTACTGACAAAATCTGTCCCGGCCGCACGCAGATCAAGGGCCGCGGCCAGAAGCGCCTTGGTATAGGGTTGCTGCGGATGATCAAAGACGTCCGCCGCCGCCCCGCTTTCGACCAGTTTGCCGCCCTGCATCACCATCACCCGATGTGAAAGTGCACGCACCACCCGCAAATCATGGCTGATAAACAGGTAGGCCATTTTGTGGCGTGCCTGCAAATCGCGGAGCAATTCAACAATTTGCGCCTGTACCGACATATCAAGGGCCGACGTTGGTTCATCCAGTACGATAAAGCGCGGCTTTAGGACCAATGCGCGGGCAATCGAGATGCGTTGGCGCTGACCCCCGGAAAATTCATGCGGATAACGGTCCATGGCATTTTGCGGCAGGTCGACTTCTGACAGCGCCTCGGAAATGCGGGCTTGCCGTTCGGCCGGGGTTAAGTCCGGTTCATGGATTTCAAGCCCCTCGCCAACGATCTGGGAAATCGACATGCGCGGGCTGAGTGACCCGAACGGGTCCTGAAACACCACCTGCATGTCGCGGCGCAGGGTGCGTAAATCTGCCCCGGCGAATTTGCGGACATCCTTGCCGCCAAACCGGATCTCGCCATTGGATTTCAACAGGCGCAGGATCGCCATCGCAAGGGTCGTCTTGCCCGATCCACTTTCCCCGACAATACCAAGCGTTTCGCCCTGCTTCAATGTCAGCGAAATATGATCGACCGCATCAAGGTAGCTTTCGGGGCGGCCAAGCAATCCTTTGCGGCCAATCGGAAAGCGCACCTGAATGTTACTGGTTTCAAGAAGGTCGGCGGCATTTTCGGGCAAATCCGGTGCATTGCCACTTGGCACGGCGGCCAGCAATTTTTGGGTATAGGCGTGCTGTGGATTTTCAAACAAGCCGTGGCCCGTGCCACGTTCGACGATCTCGCCGTCTTTCATCACACAGACGTTTTGCGCCATTTTCTGCACGATTTGCAGATCATGGGTGATCAGCAACAAGCCCATGCCAAGTTTGTTCTGCAAATCTTGTAGCAGTTCAAGAATCTGTGCCTGAATCGTGACGTCCAATGCCGTTGTCGGTTCATCCGCAATCAGAAGTTCCGGTTCGTTGGCAAGCGCCATGGCGATCATCACGCGCTGACGCTGACCGCCCGATAGTTCATGCGGCAGGGCTTTGAGCCGTGACGACGGATCGGGGATGCCAACCAGATCAAGCAGTTCGAGGATGCGTGCGCGTGCCTTACCCCCGCGCAATCCTTTGTGAAGCAGCAAGACCTCGCCGATCTGCTTTTCAATATTATGCAGCGGATTAAGCGAGGTCATCGGTTCCTGAAAGATCATCGAAATCCGGTTGCCCCGGATTTGGCGCAGCGTACGTTCATCCGCCCCAACAATTTCCGTACCATCAAAGGTGATCGAGCCGGATGGATGGGTCGCACGCGGATAGGGCAGCAATTGCAGGATCGAAAGGGCGGTGACCGATTTGCCCGATCCGCTTTCGCCGACAAGGGCCATGGTTTCCCCGCGCCCCATCGAAAATGAAATGCCCTTAACTGCGGGAATACCGGCAAAGCTTGCCGAAAGGTCGCTTACCACCAGAAGCGGCTGTGTCGATTGGATATTCGTCATAGCCAACTCCTAAAACGTTTTGCGCGGATCAAAGGCATCGCGCACCGCCTCGCCGATGAAGATCAACAAACTTAACATCAACGCGATGGCAAAGAAGGCGGTCAGGCCAAGCCACGGGGCCTGAAGATTGTTTTTACCCTGTGCCAGCAATTCCCCAAGCGATGGCGATCCGGGTGGCATGCCAAGCCCCAGGAAATCAAGCGAGGTTAGTGCGACAATCGAACCATTCAAAACAAACGGCAGGAAGGTAATGGTCGCCACCATGGCATTGGGCAAAACATGGCGATACATGATCCGGGTATCTGTCATGCCAAGCGCACGCGCCGCACGGACATATTCAAGATTGCGCGCGCGCAGGAATTCGGCCCGGACAAGGCCGGTCAAACTCATCCAGCTAAACAGCACAAGAATGAACAATAACGTCCAGAACCCCGGTGCAAACAGGCTGGCAAGAATGATCAGGATGAACAGTTGCGGCAAGCCAGACCAGATTTCGATCACGCGCTGCGCACCCAAATCAACCCAGCCGCCGAAATAGCCCTGTACCGCACCGGCCGCAATGCCAATCACTGAACTGATCGCGGTGAGCGCCAGACCAAACAGGATCGATATCCTAAAGCCGTAAATCAACCGGGCAAGCACATCACGCCCAAGATCATCGGTGCCGAGCCAATGGCGAGCCGACGGCGAGGCCGGTTGAGGTTCGCGCATTTGAAAATCGATGGTGTTGTAAGAAAACGGGATCGGCGGCCAGATGGCAAAACCGTGTTCCTTAATCTTACCAAGGATATAGGGGTCATAGAAATCTGTCTCGACATCAAAATCGCCGCCATAGGCGGTTTCGGGATGATCTGACAGGATCGGCACATACCAGTTGTCGTCAAATTTGACGAAAATCGGTTTGTCATTGGCGACAAACTCCGCCGCCAGACAGATGACAAACAGAATGGCAAAGATCACAAGTGACCAATAGCCGCGTTTGTTGGCACGGAAATTGGCCATGCGGCGTTTATTGAGCGGGGACAGAATGATGTTTGGCATGATCAATCCTCCCGCGCATCAAAGTTGATCCGCGGATCAACGAAGTGATAGCTGAGATCGCTGATCAGGTTGAGCACAAGCCCAAACAGCGTGAACAGATAAAGGGTGGCAAACATCACCGGATAGTCCCGCTTCATCACCGCTTCGAAGCCAAGCAATCCAAGCCCGTCGAGCGAGAAGATCACTTCAATCAGGACCGAGCCGGTAAACAGCAAGCCGATCAAGGCACTTGGGAAGCCGGCAATCACCAGCAACATGGCATTGCGAAACACATGGCCGTATAAAACCCGTTTTTCCGTCAGACCCTTGGCGCGGGCAGTCACGACATATTGTTTGTTGATTTCATCAAGGAACGAATTTTTGGTCAACATGGTCAGGGTGGTAAACCCGCCAATCGTCAGGGCCGTAATCGGCAAGGCCAGGTGCCAGAAATAGTCGCCGATTTTGCCCAGAAGGGACAATTCATCAAAATTAGACGATGTCAGCCCGCGCAACGGGAACAGATCGAAATACGTGCCCCCGGCAAACACCACAATCAGCATCACGGCAAACAGGAAGCCCGGAATGGCATAGCCGACAATGATCGCCGCCGATGACCAGACATCAAAGTTTGATCCATCGCGCACCGCCTTTGCGACACCAAGGGGGACGGAGACCATATAAATGATCAGCGTTGACCAAAGACCCAGCGAAATCGAGACCGGCATTTTATCGACCACAAGATCAATGACATCGCGGTCCTGAAAATAGCTTTGGCCGAAATCGAACGTCAGATAGTTCTTCATCATGATCCAGAAGCGTTCATAGGCCGGTTTATCGAACCCGAACTGCTTTTCAAGCTGGCTGATGATTTCAGGATCAAGCCCCTGTGCACCGCGATAGGTCGAGGTGGAGGAGAAATTGTTGCTTCCCCCGCCATTGCCACCGCCACCGCCGCCACTTTCAGCACCCTGATTGCTGATGCGTGCGGTTGCGGACACATCAGCCCCTTGAAGCTGGGCGACGATTTGTTCAACCGGGCCACCGGGTGCGAATTGAATGATCGCAAAGTTCAGCACCATGATGCCAAACAAGGTTACCGGGATCAGCAAAAGGCGGCGCAGGATATAATTCAGCATTGCCTAGTACCCCCCCTTTTTAAGCGCACGGGATTTTTCGGGGTCAATCCACCAGGTCATGACCGAGGTGCCCTTAAGCGGCACAGTATCTGGCCGTCCAAACACATCCCAATAGGCCATCCGGTCCCCGCCAAGATAATATTGCGGGATCACGTAAAATCCCCATTGCAGCACACGATCAAGGGCGCGCACACGCTGCACCAGCGTTTCACGATTATCGGCATCAATGACAAGCCCGATCAGTTCATCAATCACCGGATTTTTGATCCCGGCGAAATTGCGCGTACCGGGCTGGTCGGCGGCAGCCGATGACCAAAAGATTTGTTGCTCATTGCCCGGCGACAGGCTTTGTTGCCACCAAAACGTCGTCATATCAAAATCATAGGCCTGAATGCGGTTGATCCACTGTCCGGTATCAATCAGACGGATATCAAGGGTGACGCCAAGCTGGCGCAGGCGGGCCTTGAGAACCAGCGCGATTTTCTCAATCCCCGGCTGGCGGATGATCAGTTCAAAGCGGAACGGTTGGCCGGTTTTGCTGTTGACCAATTGCTGATCGCGCAATTCCCACCCGGCTTCCTGCAGAAGCTTGATCGAATGACGCAAAGCTTCACGCCGACCATTGGGCGGATCGAAATTGGGCAGATATGGTGGTTCGGTAAACAGTTCAGGGGGAAGCTGACTTTTGAAGCCCTTGAGGATGCCAAGTTCTTCGCCGGTCGGAAGACCGGTTGCGGCCAGTTCGGAATTGGCGAAATAGCTTACGTTGCGCTTATACGCGCCATAAAACATCGCCCGATTCAGCCATTCAAAATCAAAGGCATATTGCAAGGCTTCGCGCACGCGGCGATCGGAAAACAGGGGTTTGCGGGTGTTAAACACATAGGCCTGCATGCCGTTTGGCAGATTATCGGGCAGGAATTCTTTTTTGATCTTGCCGTTTTGGACAGCGGGTGTGTTGTAGGCCGTACTCCATTCGCGCGATGAATGTTCGCTTCTGACCAGATATTCACCGGCAAAGAATGCCTGACGTTCGACATCCAGATCGCGGTAGGTGTCATAGCGGATGGTATCGTAATTATTGCTGCCGCGGTTGACCGGCAAATCGGCCGCCCAATAATCCTTTACCCGTTCATAGGTGATGCGTCGCCCGGCTTCGATACTTTGTATCTTATAGGCGCCACTTCCCACAGGAATATCAAATGTGGTCTTTGAAAAATCGCGCCCCTCCCAATAATGTTTGGGCATGATCGCCAAGTCGGCAACGATCATCGGCAATTCGCGGTTATTGCCCGGTTTGAAGTCAAACCGCACGGTGAGATCATCAAGCGCCTCGACCTTGTCGACCTGGGCATAATACTGGCGATAGACCGGGCTGCCCTTTTCGATCAGGATATTGAACGAAAAGACGACATCGTCGGCGGTGATGTCGGTCCCATCCTGAAAACGCGCCCGCGGATCAAGATGGAAAATGGCAAAGGACCGGTCGGCGGGGTATTCAATGCTGCGCGCGATCAGGCCATAATGCGTGCTGGGCTCGTCGGCACTTCCGACCATCAGGCTATCATACATCAGGCCAAGCCCAGAGGCGGGTGTGCCCTTCAGGGTATAGGGATTTAACGTGTCAAACGAAACACTTGAGCCTTGTACCAATGTGCCGCCCTTGGGCGCATTGGGATTGACGTAGTCAAAATTCCGGAAATCCGGCCCGTATTTCATATCGCCATACAGCGAGATGCCATGGGACACGGTGGTGACAGGTGCCAGTTGCTCTTCATCAACCGATATGGTGGGTGCAGCAACGATTTTTGGCATTTCCTCGGCCTGTGCCGGAACAGAAAACGTCAAAAAGGCCCCTATTGCGATGCCCGATCCAATGCCCGCAAGCCTACGGGGCAAGGACCTGGTGATCGTTTTGGTGTCAGTCACGGCCCGCGTGACAGCATGCGCGATCATCTGACTAATCGTCTTTCCCCTGATCTGGTCTTTTTTTGCGACATTCAAAACAGCGCGAACCCATTCTTGTGGCCCGTGAAGCAACATGATCACGATACCGGACATCCTGTCACCCCGATACTACCGTTTCAGTTCGTTCATTAGAACCGCTTCAGTGCATAGATGAAGGATAAAATGGTGCATTTTCAAGGCATCATCACGTTATTTAGTCTTTCTGTGCCAATTTTCTTCTTTCGGTTTCAAGTCGGATTTCCGCCATCAACCAATTGCGAAAGGCCCGGACCTTACGCCGTTCCAATCGGCCTTCGGGATAGCACAGCGAATAGGCATAGGGACTGTCGACCGGCAAGTTGAACGGCACGGTTAAACGGTTGGTGACAACATATTCGCCGATCATCGCCGGATCGGAAATCACCACGCCAAAGCCACTTGCCGCGGCCTCCATCGCCATATCAAGAGTGGCAAAGACCGGGCCACGATCCGCATCAACCCCCTTGATCCCGGTTTCGGCCAACCAGATCCGCCAATCTTCGCGCGAGGCCGAGCAGTGCAACAAGGTCACATCGCCAAGGTCTCCGGGGTTTCTAAGCTGCTTGGCCAAGTTGGGGTGACAGACCGGCAGCAATCGTTCGCCGGTCAGAAATTCGTGCACCAGTTGTTCGTCCTGAATGTCGGCGAACCGGATGGCGATGTCTGTTTCGTTAAAATCGACCGGGGCCTTATCATCATTATAGGTGCCCAGCTGCACCTGAAGATCGGGGTGTTCCATCTGAAACCGGCCCAGACGCGGCACGATCCAGCGCATGGAAAAGGTCAGCGGGGCGAGCACACGCAACTGGGTGTCATCGGCGCGGTCCTCGACCTTTGCCACCGTTTGTTCGATCGCATCAAAGGCCGGGGTCAAGCCAAGCAACAGGTTCCGCCCGGCACGTGTCAGTTTCAAGCTGCGGTGCTGCCGATCAAACAATTTCCGCCCAAGCACATCTTCAAGGTGTTGCACCTGTCGGCTGACGGCTCCTTGGGTCACGTTAAGCTCATGTGACGCTTTGGTGAAACTTTCAAGACGGCCGGCCACTTCAAAGGCACGAAGCGCATTTAACGGCAAAGGGCGACGTTTCATGAGGAGGGCTCTGCATGACTAAAACTCATGCAATGATGACAAAAGATGGTTTGAGCGCAAGTGTTTTTAAGCGTAACTCTGGGTTTAGCAAATTCAGAGACACAAAACACAGACACTCGGCCGCGAATTGTTGAGAGCAGGCCGTAAGATTGAAGGAATGAGATCATGGTCGCGATCACCAAAGATGCCGGTGCCTTTGTCACCACCCGTCGTCCAAACACCACCATCACCCTGATGGATATGCCGCGCCAGTGGGTTAAACGCTATGACCTGCGTCAGAAGCTGGCGGTGATGGACTCCCGTATGCTGAGCGATATTGGCTGGAACGTTTTTGACGCCCGTCGCGAAGCTGCAAAGCCATTCTGGAAAGCCTAGGCTTTAAGCCTTTGCCCCAAACCAAAGAGATTTAAAATGTCTGCCCGCATGTTTCGCCTTCAGGGGCCACTTTCATTCCCCTTGCAGGTTATTGACGCTCTGATGAGCGCTTTGAGAATCCCCAGCGCCAAATAAGGCGCTTGTGTTTCGATCTCCCTGAACGCAACTCCGACTTCCCCCGTTGGAGCGTGCGTATATGAAAACCGGTCACATCCCTGTTGACCGGTTTTCTTTTTGCGCAACGACGCAAGGCAGGTCTGCCTTACTTCTTTTCAGGCAAATGCAAATACATGATGTTTGCCGCACTCAGCACCGAATACATCACGGCAAACTGCGCATTGAATTCGTATTTTTCCGGCTTGGGGTCAAACATCTTATAAATCTCGCCGATGCTGCGTTTGCCATCAATCCGCGACAGGATCGCCGGGCTGGCAGCAGGCATGGTGCGGGTCACGGCAAGGCCGGTAAAGGTGATTTTGATGTTGCCGGTTTTGGCAACGGAGCGCGCCAATGCCGCACCATCCACACGGGTAAAGAACGGAATGGCGTCTTCGGATGGCATCGGCGGTTTGACCTTGTTTTTGGCCTTCACCACGTAAAATGTGTGCTTGGTGATATTGCCCGCCATCAGTTCGGCCAGGGCGGCCCGCTGCCGAAACGGCACATGCACCGCCCGGTCAAGCACATCATGGCGCGAACAATAGGTCGTCGGGTCATAGCGCATCGGTTCGACAAAGTTCTGAAGACGCAAACCAGCCTGTTCGGTGAAATCAAATACCTCATCCACCCGGTAGGCCCGGTCCTGTTGATGGAGCAACAGATCATAAAACCCGGCGTCCCCACCATGGACATGATCGCCGACAAACGGGTTGCGCTTGAGCCAGTTGGTGCCCGGCAGGCTGTTAAACAGCGCCTTGCCGAAATTCAAACGCCGCGCCCCACCGGCTTCGGCGTTCATACGTTCCATCATTTCCTGCATATGGTAGACGCCGGTCCGCCCGAGCTCCCCATAGACCATCAAGCCCATGCCGCCGTTGGGTTTGAGCGCATCAGACAATGCGCGCAACCCGGCATCCGGATCAGGCAGGTGATGGAGCACCCCGCAGCAATCAATATAATCAAACGGGCCGTGCTCGGCCGCCAGATCGACAAACGATCCGGTGACAAAGGTGACGTTCTTTTCAAGATTACGGTGCTTGATCCGCGCCTCGGCGATGGCGCGCGCGCTTTCGGACAGATCGATATAGACAATTTCCGCCTTGGCCTTACGGTCACGGGCCTGCTGGGCCAGCATGACCAAGGCATCGCCGGTTCCGCCACCGGCAACCAAAATCCTGATTTTGCCCTTGGCGGAAGGGTCGCGCCCGCCAAACACAAAATGCACCACCTCATCCCAGTTGCCCGGAGAGCCTGTGATCAGGCGCTTATCCTCGTCCCCCGGATCGCGCGCCGGATAAGGATAGCTTTCATACTGATCGCGCGTCTTGGCAGACGATGACACAGCATCAGGCATTTTTTTGTCGTCGGGCATTACCGCGGGTTCCAGTAGATCATCGAGTGGGACAGCGCCATCCTATACCAAGGAATTAATTAATAAAATCCGGCGATTTGCTTAATATCAGACTTTGTTGAAACAACAGCGACCTTAGGCTTCCTGACAGGTGATCACGAGCTTGCCGGTTGCTGTGCGATCGGCAATCGCCGCAAGGGCCTGCATGGCGTCCGACAAGGGATAGCGACATGAAATCATCGGAGTGATTTTACCCGCCGACAACATCGCAACAAGTTCCGCCATGCTGGCACGCGCAATGTCGGGATTTTGCAGTAAATAGGCGCCAAAATAAAAGCCCAGCACGGCAATATTTTTAACCAGCAGGATATTGGCCGGGATTTGCGGCACAGTGCCACTGGCAAAGCCAATCAGCAATATCCGCGCCCCGGGAGCCACACAGCGCAAGCTTTGGTCAAACACATCCCCACCAACCGGGTCATAGACCACATCAACCCCACCTTGCATCCCCGGCGGGCGGTTAAGTCCAGCGACAATATCGCGCACCCGGTCCCGGATGTTTTCCGTTTTGTAATCAATAACGTAATCGGCACCATGGTCGCGCGCGATCTGGCATTTTGCCGCCCCGCCCGCCGTGGCGATCACCGTCGCCCCCAGCAGTTTGGCGCATTCAACCGCGGTTAACCCAACACCGCCCGCAGCACCATGGACCAGAACAATCTCTCCCGGCCGCACGTTGGCGCGATATTTCAAACCAAACCAGCTTGTTCCATATGCGATTTGAAAAGCTGCTGCTGCGTCAAACGAAACTGCATCGGGTAAAGGCATGACAAGGGACGCATCGACCATGAGCCGGGTGGCATAACCGCCCCAATCGGGCAGGGCCATGACACGATCGCCCACCGCGATGCCCCGCACATCATCGCCGATCTCCATCACAGTGCCGCTGACTTCAAAACCGGGGGAAAAGGCGCCAGTGGGGCGCTTTTGATAGGTTCCTTGCAGGATCAGGCTATCGGCGAAATTAACCCCGCAGGCCGCAACTTCAATCACCACCGCGTTTGGGCCGGCCACCGGATCAGGGTGTTCGATCAACTGCGGCTCTTCACCGAATGCGGTGCAAATCCATGCTTTCATGCCTGCTGCCTGTCCGTGATCGGGAATAGTTGGCAACAGTGTGCCGCCTGACGAAACGACAGACAAGCCGACATTGGGCTAAACCCGCAAACAGCCCGCACACAGATTGCGAGATCTAAGTGCGATGATGGTTTGAGAATTAGAAAATACGCTGACGTTTGCGTTTGCGGGTCAGCACCAGCAACACGACGGCTGGCACAAACAGCACCACAAGGGCCGGGGCCAGCAACACAGGGACAAAGATATTGTCCCAGATCCAGACCGAAACGTAACGCTGTATGACCGATTGCAACAGGTTCAGGCTTCCGGCATCAAGGCGATACCAGAGCTCTCCGGCGGCTGCCAGACGAAAACTACCTGTCTGAAGCGCCGTGATGGAACCATCGACCAGCACCGCAATGCTGGCGAAAAGCAACAACCATCCCAACGCCCTGAAAAACCACATTGTCTTCTCCGCACCACCCCGCAAGGATGGGTATATTAGAAAATTATGCAGACACCCTAACGGCAAGACCCCATCGACGTAAAGTGTTGCAGGGTTTCAGTGTTATTTATCTTGCAGGTCGAGAACCCTGACATGAAACCTTAGTCATCAGACCTCAATAAGAAGTAAAGATTGCGCCAGACCACGTTTTCTCAACCCTGACAGCCTTGATCAAAGCCGCCGTCAGCCCTGTTTTGGGGCGGATTTCCCGAAAGTGAAAAAAGAGGCTGATTGGCCCTTGTCAAGCAAGGACGGGTCGGCTAATGTCCGCCCGCTTTCGCGATATATAGATCGCATGTGGAGAGGTGGCCGAGTGGTTTAAGGCGCACGCCTGGAAAGCGTGTTGGGGTGTAAGCCCCTCAGGGGTTCGAATCCCCTCCTCTCTGCCACAAACCGTACAGCTCCCGAAATATTATAAAGCTGATCACACCGCATCTCTTTCTGCGGTGCCTTTGCACGTCTGGATCATTCCGGATTTGCTTATGCGTCGTCCGGTGCGACAGCGGCCAACCATTTGCGCAGCAAACCATCAAGCTGGCTTTGCTCGTCGGCCGTCAGGCCTTCGACAAGGCGGTGCTGGTTGGCGACGTGGTCGGTGACGGCGGCGTCAATCAGGTTGCGGCCTTTTTGGGTGAGCGCGATGACAAAGCCGCGTCCGTCTTCCGGGTTCTTTTCGCGTGAGACCAGCCCGGCCTGTTCAAGCTTATCAAGCCGGTTGGTCATGGTGCCCGATGTTACCATTGTCCATGCGATCAAGTCAGATGGGCTGAGCGCATAGGGCGGGCCGGAACGGCGCAAGGTGGCGAGCACATCGAAGCTTGCCGCACTCAGGCCATGGGCGCGAAAGATATCATCCAATCCCGACATTAAAACGGAACGCAGCCGCCCGAAGCGGCCAAACATTCCCATTGGCGTCACATCAAGATCGGGACGTTCCTGATGCCACTGCGCCAAAATGCGATCTACCTGGTCCATGGGTGGGTGATGGCAAAAATTTATCTTGACGTCAAGATTTATCGATATACCTTGACGTCAAGATAAATGGAGAAAGCCGATGAACCGAACAACAGACTTACTGCTTACCGCCCTTGCCCCGGCGATCTGGGGCAGCAGCTATATCGTTGCCACCGAGCTTTTGCCGCATGGTTATCCGCTGACTGTGTCGCTGCTGCGTGCCTTGCCGGCGGGTTTGATCCTGTTGCTTGTTGTCCGCCAATTGCCGCAATCGGGGTGGTGGGGCAAGGTCTTGATCCTTGGCGCGCTTAATTTTGCGATTTTCTGGTCGATGCTGTTTTTGGCGGCCTATCGCCTGCCGGGCGGGGTGGCCGCGACACTGGGCGCGGTTCAGCCATTGTTCGTGCTGTTTCTGGCGCGCTTTGCCTTGGGAAGCACCATCAAGTTGGCCGGGATCATCGCAGCAATTTCCGGGATCTTTGGTGTTGCACTTCTGGTCCTTGATCCCGGCGCAACACTTGATCCGGTTGGCATTGCCAGTGCCACCATCGGCGCCCTTTCAATGGCGGCAGGCACGGTGTTAACCCGCAAATGGCAGCCCCCCGTATCACCACTGACCTTTACCGCGTGGCAGCTCACAGCGGGCGGCGTGCTTCTGATCCCGGTTGCGCTGATTTTGGAGCCATCGTTTCCGGTCCCGACGCTTGAAAACCTTGCCGGGCTGGCGTGGCTTGGCCTGATCGGGGCGGCATTGACCTATTACCTTTGGTTTCGCGGGATTGCCAAACTGGGTCCGGCCACGGTGACAAGCTTTGGCTTTCTCAGCCCGACCAGTGCGGTGTTGCTTGGCTGGATCATCCTTGGCGAGCAGTTAAGCCCAACCCAGATCGCCGGTGTGGTGATTGTTCTGGCCAGCATCTGGCTTGGTCAGCGCGCCGCGCGCCCCACACCGATCAAGGCCAACATCGTCCCCCCCAGTCAAACCGGCCGCAAATTAATAACGATACCGAACCACACTTAAAGGAACGCCCCAAATGAAACACGCTGACAAAACAAAACACACTTCCAAAACCACGGCGCCAAAGAAAATTGTCGTTTTTGGTGCAACTGGTGATGTCGGACGTGAAGTGGTGACCGAAGCAATCATGCGGGGGCATCAAGTCACAGCCATTGCGCGCAACACCGACCGCCTTGCGTCACTGCCAGAAACGGTTACACGACGTCAGGTCGATATTCTTGAAAGCCCCGATCTGGTGGCGGACATTATGGCCGATCATGATATCGCGATTAGCGCCGTGCGCCCGGTGTCAGGTCAGGAACAGCTTTTGGCCACCATGACCGAATGCTTGCTTACCGCCGCACGTCAGACCAGCACCCCGATTTATATCACCGGTGGGGCGGCAACCCTGAAACTGGCGGATGGCAGTGGTCATACGGTTCTAAGTGCACCAGATTTCCTGCCCGATGCCGTGCGGCCAATTGCCCAGGCCTGCGCCACGCAGGATGCACTTTTTGATCAGTATGACGATGTGCAATGGACCTGCCTGCGCCCACCCGCCATGCTGTTTGCCGGGGATAAAACCCGACAGTATGTGCGCGGTACGGAGACGCTGATCCCCGATCATGATGGGATGGCCCGGATTTCCTATGCCGATTTCGCGGTGGCGATGATCGATATCTTAGAGGCAGGCGACAACCCGCAACGTCGTTTGACAGTTGGCTATCAGAACGCCGCAGCGGCCGCATAGGCCCGGAACCACGCCAAGATATATAAAGACAAAAAATAGAACGGGCGGCCCTTATAAAGGCCGCCCGTTCTTGTTCGGTGCGAGGGTTAGCTGTCGCTTGAGGCAGCCTTGATCCGGGCAAAGATGTCATCAAGGGCACTGTGGATGGCCACCCCGCCCTTTTGCCGCATAAAGGTTTGCGCGACCTGTTCGTTTAAACCGCCCGGTGTCGAGTGGCCTTCGACCAAGTTGGCAAAGCTTTGATCAGGGGATTTGATCGTGTTGTCGGAAAGCCCGGCAAACAGGGCCGCGAGATAGCGTCTGGCGTCGGCATAATCCGATCCATGTGCGACCATCCATTGTGCCGAACTTTCAAGAATTTCAAAATAGGTCGCCATCAAAGCACTGCCTGCCGCGTATCCGTCAAAGGCATCAATGGTATCGGCCGCAACCGCCCCGCCGAGTTTTTCAAACAGGGCGATAACATCAGGTGCGCCGGGATAGACCGCCGTCACACAATTACAATGGGCGACCGAGGGCAAGGGAATGGCGCGGTCAAACGATGCCCCACCAGAAATCCAGCCATGCAGCTTTGCAATCGGGATGGTGGCGATCAGGCTGACGATTTGGGTATTAGCGGGGGCCTTCAGCCCGCTTAAGACCTGCTCGGCGATTTGCGGGCGGACGGCAAGAAACACGATATCGGCGGCATCCATGATCGCCTGATTGTCGTTTTCGATCCGAACGGCATCAAATTCCGTCGCCAGCTTTTGCGAGAATTCACGCCCACGGCGCGAAACGATGATTTCGGAAACCGCATCGTCGGTCGAAAGAAGCCCCCGGATCATGGCATCACTGATGACGCCGGTGCCAATAAAGCCGAGCTTCATTCGATTTCTCCTAACATTTCGCGTTCTAAAAACGCCTGATCATCGCGGAAGTTCTGTGTGTCACCAGTGCCATTTTCGCCATCCGTCCCATCATAGGCCGCGACCACCCGAAATTCCGGGCCATCGGCGGTGGAATGGCTTTCATACAGGCAGAAACGATCAATGGTAAACGTCCGCGAGCTGACATCGCCATGATCGGCAACCGCCTGCTCAATCGTGGCGCGCGCGGCATTGCGGTTACGGCCGAGCGTAATGTGCGGGGTGAAATTGCGCATGTCCATGTCGGGGCATTCTTCCAGCGCAAGAAGCGCATTCTCTACCCGTGCAGCCAATTGGCCCATCAGTGGCTGATCCTTGACCCCGGCCCAGAAAATGCGGATTTTGCGGGTTGATGCAAAAACATTCAGACCCTGCACGCAAAGGTCAAACGGCTCAAAGGCAATTTTTGCCAAGGCCTGATCAATTTCGGCCGCCAGACCGGGATCAACATTGCCGATGAATTTAAGGGTGATGTGCATGTTTTCCGGGGTTTGGGCATCAAGCCCCTTAATCCCGCGCGCCAACGGGTAAAGATCAGCTGCGATATCAGCCGGTATTTCGACGCCAACAAACAAACGCATATTCAAAACTCAAAACGAAATGGGTGGGTGCGATCAAAGGGCAATCAACCGGTTGATCGGCCCGGAAGCGGAATGATGTCATCCTCGCCGTCGATCTGCGGGAAGTTGCCCGCCGCCCAATCGGCTTTGGCCTGATCAATGCGTTCCTTGGAGCTTGAGACAAAGTTCCACCACAGATGGCGATAGCCAACCGACAAGCCGCCCAGCAACATCACCCGGCAGTCGCTTTGCGCGACAATATCGGGGATTTCTTCGGGCGCGACATAGATGAAGCTTTGCGGCGCATAGGCTGTGCCATCAATGCGCAAGGTGCCCGAGACAACATAAAGGGCGGCTTCCTGATTTTCACCGGGAAGCAAAAGCTGCGCGCCTTCGTCCATATGAACATCAAGATAAAACAATTTGGATTTGACCGGCACCGGGGCGGTTTTTCCGAACGCCTCGCCCGCGATCAAACGCATGTGCAGGCCGGCATCTTCGATAATCGGCAAATCGTCCTTTGCCACATGGAAGAATTCCGGGTCAGATTCTTCGTCTTCTTCGGGAACGGCGACCCATAATTGCAGCCCGTCGAGTTTGTGCGCGCTGTTGCGCACGGCGTCGGTTTCACGTTCCGAATGGGTAATCCCGCGCCCGGCATGCATCCAATTTAAATCGCCCGGCTTAATTTCAAGCAGGCTGCCGAGGCTGTCATGGTGGCGGATGGCGCCTTCGAAAATATAGGTTACCGTGGCAAGGCCAATATGGGGATGCGGAGCAACGTCGATCCCCTGACCGGGTTGGAAATCAGCCGGTCCCATATGATCAAAAAACACAAACGGCCCGACCGACCGCACATCACGGTGCGGCAGGACACGGCGCACGGAAAAGGCACCAAGATCGGTTTCCTTACCAAAAATCTGCTTTACCATGCGCCGTCTCCTTCATATTTGGCTGGGATCAGCAGCCCGACAATCGGGCAACCTTTCCCGTCACCTGCTTACGTAGCTGAGCCTTACGGGCACGGATACGGCCAGGTTTGATGGATGTTTTCAATCTCGGACAGAACGTCTTCGGACAGGGTGATTTTGGCCGATCCGACATTGAGTTTCAGCTGTTCCATACTGGTCGCGCCAATGATGTTTGACGTCAGGAACGGGCGCGAATTGATATAGGCCAGCGCCATCTGGGATGGATCAAGGCCATTGTCCTTGGCAAGTTTGACATAAGCCTCGGTCGATTTGATGCCGTTTTCGGTCAGATACCGGCCAAAGTACTGCGGCCATTTGGTGACACGGGTGCCTTCGGGGCGCGCCCCACCCAGATATTTACCCGACAAAGCCCCACCGCCGAGCGGTGAATAGGCCAGAAGACCGGCATCTTCGCGGATTGAACATTCCGCCATGCCGACTTCGTACTGACGGGTCAGCAGGCTATAGGGGTTCTGGACCGAGACAACACGCGGCCAGCCCTTTTTCTCGGCCAGCTCAAGGAACTTCATCAAGCCCCACGGGTTTTCATTCGACAGGCCGATGTGACGGACTTTCCCGGCCTTTACCAGGCCGTCAAGCGCTTCGAGGCTTTCCTCAATCGGGGTGAAATCCTCATCCGCGTCATGGACGTAGCCCAGTTTACCAAAGAAGTTGGAATTACGGTCCGGCCAATGGAGCTGATACAGATCGACGTAATCGGTTTTAAGACGTTTGAGCGATCCGTCGATGGCTTCATTGATCTGATCTCGGGTCAAACGCGGCCCACCACGGACATAACCAAAACGTTCGGCAGGGCCGACAATTTTGGTTGCGATCACAAGATCATCACGACGCCCGCGTTTTTCCAGCCAGTTGCCGATGATGGTTTCGGTTTTGGTGAAGGTTTCTTCCATTGCCGGAACCGGATACATTTCGGCGGTATCAATGAAATTGACTTCGTTCGAGGTCGCATAATCAAGCTGTTCGAACGCTTCATCTTGCGTATTCTGTTGGCCCCAGGTCATCGTACCCAGGCAAATAACACTGACATCAATATCAGTACGTCCCAATCGACGGTATTCCATGTATCAATCCCCTTTTACACCCCGGGTGGGGTGTACATATTTTTCAATGGATTGAATATATCCTGTCAGGCCGGGGATGGAACCTTTCACAGCAAAAAATGTCGGGCCGCCTTGAATTTATATCGCTGTTGCAAAGCGTTCCAAACGGGTGCGTGCTTAAACAAACAGCGTTAAAACCCCGGTATAACCATAAAACCGATCATTGCAGACTTCGCCATTGCCGTAAAACCCGGTCAGCGGCAAATCACCAAGTTCATCGCGGATGATCATCATTTCGCGGCTTTCGGTGCCAAACAAATGCGGCCCACGGGCAACACAGCTGCAATACAGCGCACCGCGTGGTTTTCCCGGCAGGCGTTTTTGCACATCGTTCAGCATACGGCGCAGGTCTTCTTCGGCCGCCGCCCCGTCACGCCGGACAAAACGAACCGCATCCCCGGCCTGCACATCACCGCTTATGGCGATCATGTGATTATGTGGATCAACGCCCAGAAGATTGCGCACGACAAAATCGCCGGTGTCCGAGCCCGGGATCATCAGGGCAACGTGATATCGGCCCGATGCGATGGAATTCTCGCTGCCGTCGGAATTGAGTTCTTCTTTAAGCACCTCAAGGGCGGGGCGATCATCAAGCGTGGAAACGATGCCTTCGCGTCCTTCGGTCACGCGATGCACCGGGCCGACAGGGGTGCAGGCCTGCGTGATGCCGACCTGAACCGCGGTTTTGGCATCAAACAAAACGCCTGATAATCCGCCGTCCACTACACGATCAGCAATCTGTGGTGCGCCGCGTTCGCCCGATGCAATACCGCCGACCAGATAGGTCGAGCCAACCCGCGCCAGCTCGCCAAGGGTGGACAATGACTGGGGTGCGCCCGGATCACCATGCACCAACCCAAAGATCGGTTGCAGGCGGTCGATGGCCTGTTGCAATTCCGGTGCATCCACATCCGCATCGGTTTTCAGCGGTTCGAAAACATGAAAATCCTCACTAGCGAACGGGGCAATCAGCAACGATGCCGCTGGAACACCGAAATAAGCCCGACCCGATCCACAAACACCAATGCCCGCCGTCCCCGTCCAGTGTTCGATCGAAAGACGGGACCGCAGGAAGGTCAGGATGCTGCCCAGATCATCGGAAAGCGCCTCGGTGACATACAAAAACGCCAAGGCCTGTTCTGGCAAGGGTGTTGACTGAAGTTGATCGGCCAGTTCGGAGGCCACTGCTGCCCAGTTTTCACCACTGGCATGTGCCGCGCAAAATTCCCCCGTCATGCATTCTCCCGATGTTCTATGTTGGACCCTGCCCGGGCCTTATTCAGAGCTGGGGTCTTATTCAGATCTTGTTTGTGGCCAGCATCTGATCATTCAATATCTAAGCATTGCGGTCTTATGTTCTCAAGATGCGCATCAAAAATCCGTGTGGGATGCCTTATGTTATATGGCGTCGCAGCAGATCCATTGCCGCATTAAGTTGCGTCATGCGTTGGTGCGATCCGTAATTGCTGTCGGGATGATGGATGGCGGCAAGCACGCGATATTTGGTGCGAATTTCGCGCAAATCGGGCCGGGCACTTGGCGCGAACCCCATGACATGCAGGGCTTCGTTGAATGTGGTTACACCGCGATCAAGTGGATCAAACGCCAGATTATCGACAATCTGACGCAGACGTTCGAGTTCTTCGCGCGATTGCAAAAGTTCGACCGGGGGTTCGGCCTGACGCTTTTTCAGTGCGCGGGCTTCGGCGAGTGCGGCACTTTCGGCAGCCAGGATATCGGATTTCTCAACCCGCATTTTGACATCGCCCGTGTCAAAATCCAGCGCCATTTTCAATGCCTTACGCACCATGATGATGGAAAACCCCGGTGGCAGGCGCAATTGCAGGCGCGGCTTTCTGCGCCACGGACGCCCTTCGGCCGGGCCGGATTTCAAAACGATGGTTTCGCGGTCCGACTTGGGCGGATCACCCGGATCAGCATAATCATCAATCGCCTTTTCCGGCACGATCAGCATCACGGAGCGCGCAAGATCGGCGGCATTCACCCCGCGCCGTTCGGCCAAGGCCTGCACCGCATCACGGAAAACCGACGAACAGGGAATGGTGTAGGATTGTTTGACGCCCGGTGTGGTCACGAATATTCCCCACAAGCATTTGATTTATAATACTATATCAGTGTTTTGACGGCGCGCGCCGGACAGTGAACGGATAAAGTCTATCGACGGATTCCGGGCTGGGCAACTGCATTTGCAGTCAAAATTTGAATCGCTTCCGATTCATCCACAGGCCCTATTCAGCCGTCAAACCGCGACTCGGGACTGCCTGATAGAACTCAAACACCTGATATACCAAGGATATTAACGATTCCCGGCACGTTTGGTTTATTTGTCTGATGAAAAGATAGTCAACAAACTTATCCACAGGCCTTTGCAGTGGATAACTTGCCAGACGTATCTAAAGCGTTGAATTATAAGAACTATCATTGTGAATCATTGCATTTGATTTTAGGTCCTGCGCAGGGGCCAAATCGACCTTCTAAAGTAAAAATGGTGTCGTTGTTTCCATCTTGCCAACCTCAAAACTACATATGCAGTTACGCCATCGAACATTCGGAACATAACCGAAAGTAAATGGAGTGTTAACTTTACACGCACCCCACTGTTCAGAGCGATTTCAGGCGGGTTTTTGATGCTTCTGCGGTTAAAATAAGCAGCTTTGAATACGATATAACTGTTTGATATATAACAGATTAGTGATGATTTTTGGTGTTCTTACGGGATACAATGCCAAGGCAGCGGAAATCATTTCGATAAACGCATGAATTCTATCTACGTATGCAGTTTTAATTGCTGACTCAGACAGATTTTAGCGGCTTTTTTTGCGCTTCTTTGTCAAAGAACCAAAACTGAAAGCTTCGCAACCGACTGTAATACATGCGATTTTTGGTCTTTCCGACTTAACTGAAAACAGGCCACATCAGATTGATGCGGCCCGTTTGGCAAAATCATAAAACGTCTCGTCGTAGAGATGCCGTGGATAAAACCGGGGGATACCCGCCCCGGTTAAGACCCCGAGGTGAGGATAGAAACAACATCTGGCAGGATACGGCCGACGATTTCATCAACACCCTGTGCATTGGGATGCATGCCATCATCCTGATTAAGGGTCGGGTCGGCCGCGACGCCATCAAGGAAAAATGGATATAAATCAACCTGATACTCGCTTGCGAGATCGGGATAGATGCTGTTGAATTCATCGCCATATTGCCTGCCCATATTTGGCGGGGCCATCATGCCAGCCAGCAAAACATCAATGTCCATTGCGCGCAACTTTTCGATGATCTGAGCCAGATTATCGCGGGTCTGGGCTGGTTCCATGCCGCGCAATGCATCATTGGCACCAAGTTCAAGCAACACCGCATCGGGTTTATCAACCAATGCCCAGTCAAGCCGCGCCAGGCCTGCTGCTGTGGTATCGCCGGAAACGGAACTGTTGACGACGTTGATTGAATGTCCGGCATCCTTCAAAGCGGCTTCAAGCTTTGGTGCAAAACCGTTTTCTTGCGAAAGTCCATAGCCCGCCATCAAACTATCGCCAAACAACACAAGGGTTTGCGGCTTGCTTTCACTAGCATTGGCATTGGCAGGTGCAGACAGGAAAATGGTCGCAACCCCAAACAGGATTACACTGCTGCGCGAGACAAACCGCGCGGCACGCCATAGCGGATTTGCAGTGAACTTGATTACACCGCACCCTTGCCCGAAGCCAAAATTCATTACACATCCCATCTTATATGCCTGTTACTTTGTGAAACGGTTACCATACGGTTACCTGCGAACGGCGCATTTCAAACCTGATATGGTTGAACCGAAACCCTGCGTTTCCGTATGAGTATTTAGCCCGCATTCTTATTCTTGCAATGGATTAAGCCCGATAGGACCCCAGATGAGTGTTACTGAAACTGCCTCGATCCCGGATGAAAACACCGTCGCATCACAACAGGAACGTAGCAAAACCGTTGATGTGCAGAACCTCAAACTGCGTCTGGCTGGCCCGGCGGGCATTGTTGAAATCCTGAAAGGGATCGATATTTCAATCGAGGCGGGCGAACGCGTCAGTCTGGTCGGGCCATCCGGATCGGGCAAAACGTCACTTTTGATGGTGATTGCCGGGCTGGAACAAGCCCAAGAAGGGGTTGTGACGGTGTGTGGCAATGATCTGCGCACCCTTGATGAAGATGGGTTGGCGCTGTATCGCCGCCATCATGTTGGCATCGTGTTTCAGGACTTCCACCTGATCCCGACGATGAGTGCACTTGAAAACGTTGCACTTCCGATGGAGTTTGCCGGGCGCAAGGATGCCTTTGAAAAGGCAGAACAGGAACTTAAGGCCGTCGGGCTCGGTCACCGGATTGGCCATTATCCCGGTCAGCTTTCGGGCGGCGAGCAACAACGTGTTGCGCTGGCGCGCGCCCTTGCCACCGATCCCGAGCTGTTGTTGGCTGATGAGCCGACCGGGAACCTTGATGGGGCGACCGGCGAAACGATTATTGAATTGCTGTTTGATCTGGCCAAGCGCAAAGGATCAACGCTGCTTTTGATTACCCATGATCCCAATCTTGCCGACCGGTGCGATCGCACCATCATGCTGCGCGATGGTGAAATCGTTCCGCAGCAGGAAGAGCACTCATGAGCCGCACGACAAACGCATCGGATGGTCGCAATGGTGCTGACCGCCTGTGGTCTATTGCGTGGCAAGTCTGTCGCCGGGAATTGCGCGGCGGCTTGTCCGGCTTTTGGATTTTCCTTGCCTGTCTTGCATTGGGCGTTGGCGCGATTGCGGCCGTGGGAAACGTTTCGGAATCCGTTCTATCGGCACTTGAGCGTGACGGGCGGAAGCTTCTGGGCGGCGATGTTGAGTTGCGCCTGACCCACACGGACGCTACACCCCAACAGCTTGAATGGCTTAGCGATAATACAGAACGGGTCGGGCAACTTGCGACCATGCGGACCACCGCCTATGGCCCCGATCAACGCCGTTTGGTTGAGCTTAAAGCCGTTGATGATGCCTATCCGCTGTTTGGCGAGATGGAACTGGCCGAGGACATTCCCTTTGCCGGAAGTCTTGATCAAAAAGACGGTGTTTGGGGGGCTGTGACCGAGGCCGGATTGCTTGAACGCCTTAAGATCAAGGTTGGCGATACGGTAAAACTCGGTGACATCGACGTGCAAATTCGCGGCGTCATCACCACCGAACCCGACAAGGCGGTTGGTTTTTTCAACTTTGGTCCGCGTTTAATGGTGTCCAAAGACGCGCTTATGCAGACTGGGCTGGTACAGCCCGGAAGCCTGATCCGCTATTATTACGCTTTGGATTTGAATGACAGTGAAACACCGACCGCGTTTCGTGAACGGCTTGATGAACAGTTTGAAGATGCTGGGTGGCGCGTGCGCGATACCGCCAATGCCAACCCGGGCCTGCGCCGCTTTATCGAACGGTTGACCCTGTTTCTAACCCTTGTTGGATTGTCCGCCCTTCTGGTTGGCGGCATTGGTGTGGCCAATGCGGTGCGCAGCCATATCGAAAGCAAAACATCTGTGATCGCCACCTTGAAATCGGTGGGCGCATCGCATGGGCTGGTGTTGCGGATTTACTTCCTGCAAATCCTTGTACTGGCCGTTATCGGCATTGCCATCGGCCTTTTGATCGGGGCAGTGACCCCGGCCATTGTCGCCCCGCTTCTGGCCGGGCGGTTGCCGATTGATGTCACATTGGGCCCGGCATTGCCGTCGCTGCTTATTGCGACCAGCTTTGGCATTTTGACCACATTGGTCTTTGCCCTGCCGTCGTTATTACGGGCGCGTGAAATCCCGGCCGCACGTTTGTTCCGTGCCAGTGCCGGATTGCTGGGTGGCAGCCCGGTACGCAAACGCGACCTGCCCTATATCGGCGCGCCACTTGTGCTGTTGCTGATTTTGACCGTAATGACCGCGACCGATAAGACCATCGCCCTTGGCTTTATCGGCGGGTCGGCAGCAGCGATTGTGATTTTCACCTATGCCGGGCGGGCAATTGTATCCTTATCGAAACGGTTCACCACCGGACGCAATGCCTTTTCACGGTTGGCACTCACCAACCTGCATCGACCGGGGGCCAGCACGGTTCCGGTCGCCCTGTCGCTTGGGCTTGGTCTGACCCTTTTGGTGACAATTTCGGGGATCGAGGGCAACCTTGATAACGAGATTAATGAGAACCTGCCGGAATCTGCGCCGGCGTTCTTCTTCCTTGATATTCAACCTGACCAGATTGAGGCGTTCCGCACCCAGCTTCTGGCAAAGGATAATGTTTCGGATGTCGAACAAACACCGATGTTGCGCGGGCGTGTCACCGCGGTTGATGGCGTTAAATCCGAAGATGTTGGACCGGGCGATGATCGCTGGTTCCTGCGCGGTGATCGTGGGTTGACCTTTGCTGCCGTACCGCCGCCCGAAACCAAACTGGTACGCGGCGATTGGTGGCCATCAGATTATAATGATGCCTCCAAACCGCTGGTATCGATCAGTGCGGACATCGGCAATGCCTTTGACCTTCAGCCGGGCGACACATTGACTGTGAATATCCTCGGGCGCGACATCACCGCCGAGATCGCCAATTGGCGCGAAATCGAGTGGCAGAGCCTGCGGATGAATTTTGCCATGGTGTTTTCGCCAGGCCTGATCGACAAGGCACCCTATAGCCTGATTGCCACCGCCCATATGCCACGCGACATGGAAGAACCGGTGGATCGCATGATCGGGATCGACTTCCCCAATGTGTCGGCCATCCGGGTGCGCGAAGCCCTTGAAGCCGCCAATGCTATTCTGGCCGGGATTGGTACCGCGCTTAATGCGACCAGCATGATCGCGATTGTTGCCGGTGTGCTGGTGTTGGCCGGGGCGGTTGCCGCAGGACGGCGCAAACGCATTTATGATGCCGTGGTGCTTAAAACGCTGGGCGCGACACGGGCCAACATCCTTTATGCCTATGCGCTGGAATACGGCATCCTTGGGCTGGCAACCGGGGTGCTGGCCGCACTGGTCGGCTCCATTGCCGCATGGTCGGTGCTTGTGCTGGTGATGGGGGCGTCGTGGACACTTCTACCCGCGACAATACTGGGTCCGATTGCCATCGGGTTGTTTGCCACCCTGTCAGCCGGTTTTGTCGGCACGTGGCAGGCATTGCGCAGCCCAGCGGCACCGTTGCTGCGTAACGAGTAACGCAGCACACACATGAAAAGGGCCGGTCACATCAATGACCGGCCCCTTTTGGTTTAGGGCAATGCGCGTTACGCCAAATCGCGCAAGGCCCGACGCACGACCTTGCCGGTTGTGGTCATCGGCAGTTCATCAAGAAAGGCAATCTCGCGCGGGTATTCATGAGCTGCCAGCCGGGTTTTAACAAACTGCTTGATGTCGTCTTCAAGCTCGGCACTTTGGGCAAAGCCATCGGCAAGAATGACAAAGGCCTTTACGATTTGCCCGCGCTGGGGATCGGGTTTGCCGATCACACCAGCCATACGCACGGCCGGATGGGCAATCAGGCAATCTTCGATTTCACCCGGACCAATGCGGTAGCCCGCTGAACTGATGACATCATCGTCGCGCCCGACAAACCGGATATAACCGTCTTCATCGACACAGCCCATATCGCCGGTCAGCAACCATTCACCGATGTATTTTTCCTGTGTGGCGTCCGGATTGCGCCAATATTCCAGAAACATCACCGGATCGGGCGCACGCACAGCAATCCGGCCCATCTCACCCGCCCCCAGCACGTTGCCATCCAGATCAATCACCGCGACATCATGCCCCGGCACGGGACGACCCATGACACCGGGCTTGGGATCCATGATCGACTGGCAGGAACTGACCACCATGTTGCATTCGGTCTGACCATAGAACTCGTTGATCGTGACACCGAAAACCCGATGTCCCCAATCAAGTAGTTCTGACCCAAGCGTTTCACCACCACTTGCAATAGAGCGCAAATTACAGTTGAATTTTTGCGCCACATCATCACCCGCCGCCCGCATCATCTTTAGCGCGGTTGGCGGCAGGAAGGTATTGCGCACGCCGAACTGCGCAATCAATTCAAAGGCAGCCTCGGGCGTGAATTTTTCAAACCGGTGGGCGACCACAGGGACTCCGTGATGCCACGCGGGCAACAGCACATCAAGCAATCCACCGATCCATGCCCAGTCGGCAGGCGTCCACATGACGTCATTGTCCTTGGGAAAGAAATCATGTGACATTTCGACGCCGGGCAAATGGCCCAGCAATACCCGGTGGGCATGAAGGGCCCCCTTGGGCTGGCCGGTGGTGCCTGATGTATAAATGATCAAGGCCGGTTCATCGGCACGGGTTTTAACCGGTTCAAACTGATCACTTGCCTCGGCCGACAGGGCTTTGAAATCAAAACAGTTATCTGGCGCACCATCAATCACATAGACATATTCCAAGGCGGGCAAAAGATCACGAATTTCCGCAATTTTTGCCGCCCCTTCGCGGTCGGTGACAAGTGCCTTGGCCGCACAGTTGCCCAACCGGTATTCCAGCGCATCAACACCAAAAAGGGTAAACAGCGGCACAGCAATGCCACCCATTTTATAGGTCGCAACATGGGCAATCGCAGTTTCGGGACTTTGTGGCAGTAAAATCCCCACCCGGTCACCCCGGCGAATACCATGGCGGCGCATGACATTGGCAAAGCGGTTTGAAAGTCGTTTGATCTGGGCAAAACTGTAATCACGGCGGGACCCGTCCCGCCTGCGATACATCAGCGCCAGCCGATCCGGATCGTCGGCCCATTTGTCACAGACATCGACACCAATATTGAAATAAGTCGGCACATCCCAGACGAACTCCGAGCGCACCGTCGCGTAATCATCACGACAGACCAGCATGTTTCCTCCCTGTATCTGCCACTGTTATTTGTTTTTTGGCTGCGGCAGATTTTCGCAGCATGCTAGTGCCAATCAGAGAAAATTGGAAGGTCTGTCTGAGCAACGGTCAGCTCAGTACCCTCAGCGTGCGGGATCAAGCAGAAACGTAAAGTTGGCCGTTTGCCCGGCGTCGGTTACCGCATTGACATGGCAGCCAAGGCAGGTCGCATCACTATGATGCTGGATAAAGCTTTCAAGGGCACTGTTGGTTAGAAAACGCGGCACTTCGCCAACACCAAACGGGGCCCCGCCCGGATTGCCGATCCATTGCGTGCCCAGCAGCATGTAATTTGCCCAAATCGTGCCTTCCAGTTTGGCTTGCCAGACAAAGTTGGCTTCGGCCGTTCCGGAAAACAATCTCCAACACCGAACAATATCAGGCGGCACCACAGTACCCCCCGATGCTGTGCGGGCATATGGTGCATGATCATCCCACCGAAGGTCCGCTTGAATGGATTGATTGGCCTGCCCCCCTGCCCCGGTTCGGCCCCCATAAAAAAGGAACCCGTCGGTCGGGGTTTGGAGCCCGACCGGATCGGGGGCCAGACAGCCGTCGGCAAACGGTGTATCGGTGATGATGCTATTGGGGCGTCGCGCGTTGGCTGCCAGCGGCACCGTGCCAACATGTTCGAAACTCGACCAGATCCAGCGATCCCCGTTACCACTCGTCACACGTTCAACCAGATGCATTCCGACAAGCCCGACCGTCACATCAAGGCAGGCGGGCTTACCATCAAGAGTAACATCCCCATCCAAGGCAATGCGTGCCGCACGGGTGAAATAGCGATCTCCTGACAGTCCATCGGGCAAAATACGCCAGGCAAATTTCAAAAGCTGTGCGCCCATGACACTGTTTTTGCGCGCATCAACAGCCGCATCGGCAACCACAGCATCAGCAGAGTCAGACGCCGAAGCCGTCTTGATCACGCCTTTGGCAAAACTGCCGGTATTTGAAACGCGGGTGTTGGGACCATGCCCCATGGGGAAATCAACCGGTTGCCTGGCATTGGCAAACTCCAGACGTCCGGATTCGTGGTCCAGTCGGTTTTGGCGAATGTAATTGGCCGCGACCGGGTTGATGCGGGTTTCATACAAAATGAAATTCCCGGCCTGATCGACCAGAATGTCACCGCTTGATTGGATATGACTTGCCAACAGCAAGGCCCCATCGGGCAGACCGTTGCGGCAGGTCGGGTTCGGCATGGCAACCTCGGAAAACAGATCGCGTCTGGTGGGATATGTTTCCCATAGCGCAAGCCCCGCCTCCTGCTGGCCGGGGGACGTTACCGCGACAAATGATTGCCAGGAAAACCGGTCAAAAGGTCGCTGGGCTTCGTAGGCCAAAAATCGGTAAATGAAACTGGCGTCAAATTCAGGCACATCGACCGGCGCAACAGAACAGGGTGCGGCCTGATCGGGATCGGCACAAAATTCGGATTGAGGATATTTGTCGGTAAAAACCGGAATGGCGCCCGAATCCGGGTTCGCCGTCAGATTGGCATTCTGCGCCCGACTGCCATTTGGCAAGACAATACAAAACAACGCCAAACCCGCAAGCGCAGCCATGCTTAATCCCGATAAACGCCAAGACAGGCGTTCGGCGATAAGGTTTTGAAGTCGCTTAACGTTTTTGATCGAACTTGGCCCGGACATGGCAGGTTGAGCCTTTGTATCTTGCTGTCACTGCGTGATTACCCCCTGCATTCAAGCATATTAGCGCTTTTTTGAACGATTGTCGCGCCCAAGCGCGAAGTGAACAAGATCACAACATATATTCCCGCAAGGGGCATCAATCGGGCAAACCGTTGCTTTTCGTGGAAATTCTGCCATATTTTGACCATTGCAGGATACTATCAGTGTTCTGCTCACAATTGGATCAAAGAGGGATTTCAATGGCTTTTGAAACGCGTCAACGCGGCTATGACGTCTCGGTTGGCCGGTCGGCGGCCGAGATCGATGCAGGTCTCCGCGCCTATATGCTAAGTGTTTATAACTACATGGCATCCGCACTGGCTCTGACCGGTGTGGTCGCGATGGCAGTGTCCACCAGCCCAACCCTGATGCAGGCTATTTTCGGTACAGGACTGCAGTGGATTGTTATGCTGGCCCCGATCGGGCTGGTGTTCTTCCTGAGCGCGCGCATTCACAAAATGAGCTTTGGCGCTGCACAGACGACGTTCTGGATTTATGCCGCCCTGATGGGTCTGTCGCTTTCATCGATCTTCCTGGTTTATACCGGTGAATCGATTGCCCGGACCTTCTTCATCACCGCAGGTACTTTTGGTGCGATGAGCCTGTTTGGCTACACCACCAAGAAAGATCTGTCGGGCTGGGGCAGCTTCCTGTTCATGGGTCTGATCGGCATCATCATTGCCATGGTGGTCAACATCTTCCTCGCGAGCACGATGTTGCAGTTCATCATCTCGGCTGCTGGTGTACTGATCTTCACGGGCCTTACCGCCTATGACACCCAGCGCATCAAGGAAGAGTATCACGAACATGACGACACCGCGACTTCGGGCAAGAAAGCCCTGTTCGGTGCCCTGCGTCTGTATCTTGACTTCGTGAACCTGTTTATCATGTTGCTGCACTTCTTCGGCGCAAGCCGCGAGTAGAATGCGTCACGCATTCGCAGTCAGAAACCCCGCAGTGCAAGCTGCGGGGTTTTCTTTTGCCTGCATGAAACTTGCCCCAAGGAAAACCGTCGCGACATCGCAAAAACAGGATGCCCAAGATCAAACCAATGATCGATCAGGACCCGGCGGATTCCTGATTGTTCTCACCCCCGGTCGCATCCATCACGGCCTTGCGATGGGACAACTGGGACAGCATGTTTTCCGCCCGCGTATAGCCACCCGATGCGGCACGCGCAGCCCCCTTGGCCCCGGCATCGGTAAAAGCTTCGTACGCTTGCGAGAAGCTGACACGCGCCAGCCCCGTCATCTTTGCATCTTTGCCCTGGCTGCCATTCATCAGTTGAACCGAGGCCAGTGCAAACATTGTCCGCCCCCAGATATAGGGCTGATCCCGCCGGGCACAGACCTTGAGCGATGCCTGATACACAGGAATGACCTGTTCGTCGGGAATATGGATATCATTGATCAGGGCCGATGCGACGATGGACTCCGCCAGACCATAAGCCGCAATTGCATACAGTGCCGCATGCGACCGGTTGCTGATCATGCCAATTGCCCGGCGAAACTGCACGACACCACTATCAGCGAGTTTGGCGTTTTCGGTTTCTTTGGCATAAGCAACCAATGCTTCGCCCACCCGGCAAATCGCCGTCGCACAATCGGCGGCCGATCCGCCGGTCAATTCAAAGCGCCGGACAAGAAACTTCCAGAGTGCGATGGCCAAGGTCCCCGTACCTGCCTGCATGTTGCTGACCAACGACCAATTCACCAACCCGCCATAGAGCGCAAGAATGGCTGTTTTCTGGCAATCGACCTTGTCAAAATCGCTGATCCCGGCAATGAGTTCCTCGGTGCTGGCTTCTTTGACGACGACTTCCTTATGGTGCAGTTTTTCGCCCAGCAGCCCCGATGGCGCCGCAGCCTTCACGACAGCCTTCTCGACAGGTTGATCCCCGGCGGCCTTAAGAATCTGACGGATTTGGGGCTCAATCACGCGCATCGCCGTCGCGCAATATTTGCGATCACCGGTTTCGGCCAGAACATAGGCCGCAAAGGCATAGGCCGTTGCCACGCCGGGACCCGCCGCATCAAACGTATCGCCCTTCTGAATGCGTTCCAGAAGATCTTCAAGGTGCGAGGTCAGGCGCGCCATCTGCTGGGACCGCATTTCACTTCCGCGCGCCTGATGAACAAGTTCCGCGGAAAGTAAGATACGCAGGGCTTCTGTCGTATCGTGATGTTCAGGCAGCTTGAAACAATGGGTCAGCGGCATGATCAGGCCATAAAGCGACGATGCCAGTTCATCGCTGATCAGGTGAACTTCAAGCTGACCGGTAACATCGTTTTGCCTTCCCCAGAACATTGCTTGCGCATCACGCTGATGGGCAACGTTCAATGCGCCAAGCTTAGTTTCACGTATGGCCTGAAAGGGATCCGCAACATCGGGGTTCGGCGCAAAAAACTGATTTACCAGAACGACCTGACTGTCTGGAATCGATGCAAGACTGCGCGAAAGAATATTGGCAATGGCGTCAGGCTGTTCCGGGCTGGTCGGTGTTGCCCCCGCAGCAGCACTTGCATTAGCAGGGTTGGCATTAGCAGGGTTGGCACCGGAAAAGCGCGCAATGGCATAGCGGTATGACGGTTCCGGTTCTGACGTTGTCACATCAGAATCAGATGTCACATCGTCGCCAGTATGCCCGTTTGCGTCTTGGCCTGCGAACAGCGATTTGATCGCAAGACCAACGACAGACCAGAAACCAGCCATTACATCCCTTATCCGTGATCACGCATTGCGAATTGGAAAACAAAAGCCCGACAAAGAGTTACGGGGCCATTGTCTGCCGCGAGTCAATTGGGGTCAATGCACTCAATACCGGTTTTCACGATACTGAAGGATAGGAGTTCGCCACCCGAAAACATAATCAATACTGACAAATGTCTGATAAATCGGCATTATTTTATGTTTTAGTTCCAAGGGCGTCTTCGTTGCCGACGGGTATTCTGATTGCGAGACTGTGTCTGCCACGGCCCAGAATGGGCAGGTTGATCAACTGTTTGATCTGTCACCGGAACAGTCATGGCTTTAAGGCGGGCAATGCGGTTGGCCATATCGGGATGGGTTGAAAACAAACTGTCCATCCCCTTTCCCGACAGTGGGTTGGCGATATACATGTGCGCGGTTGCCGGGTTGCGTTCTGCATCCTGATTGGGGATGGCGTGAACGCCTTTATCAAGCTTGTTCAAGGCACTGGCCAGCCATAATGGATGGCGGCAAATCTCCGCGCCCATTTTATCGGCTTGGTATTCGCGGGTACGTGAAATGGCCATCTGAACCAACATCGCGCCAAGCGGGGCCAGAATGGCGACCAAAATCATGCCAAAGCCGCCAAGCGGATTGTTGTTGTCGTTCCGATGACCGCCAAAGATACCGGCAAACATTGCAAAATTCGCCAAGGCAGAAATGGCACCGGCGATGGTCGCGGTAATTGTCATGGTCAGGGTATCGCGGTTTTTAACATGGGCCAGTTCATGGGCCATGACCCCGGCAATCTCATTGCGGTCCAAAAGCTTGAGCAATCCGGTGGTTGCCGCCACCGCCGCATTTTCCGGATTACGTCCGGTGGCAAAGGCATTGGGCTGTGGATTTTCAACCACATAGACCTTGGGCATTGGCAAACCGGCATTCTGCGACAATTCACGCACCATCGAAACCAGTTCCGGTGCCGTGCGGTCATCGACCTGGCGGGCGCTTCGCATCCGAAGCAGCATCGCATCCGAATTCCAATAGGCAAACACGTTCATCGCACCAGCAAAAAGCAAGGCGATGATCATGCCCTGCTGCCCGCCAATCATCATGCCGACCACGCCAAACAGCGCGGTCAACCCGGCGAGTAACAAACCTGTACGGATGTAATTCATGCTCGAATACCCTTTTGGCGAAAAATCTGTACGAAAAATAAGGCGTATTTTTGCGTTGGCAAGCACCCGGCAATTACGAACCGATCATTTGACAATAGTATGAGGCCATTGCCCCATTGGTGTGGGCAGTTTGTTCCCACTAACCATCTGATTTAGCGTAACGGTTTTGACCTTATTTGCCCGCGTGACCGACATCACAGAACAAACACCGCAGATACCAAAGGATTCCCTGAGCACACGTATGAGTGGCACTGATGTTGCTTGTTTTTTCAAACATGTGACAGCAGGAGACACAGAAATGGTCAATATTCAGGGACAATTTTCTTTGGCTGGGGCGCAGATGCTGCTTCTCCCTCGGCCGATTGACGGGCAAACCGGTGAGTACACCACCAAATACACAGCCGAAGAGTGGAAAGAGCGTATGCTCACCCGCCAAGCAGAGTTCAAGGAAATCCGAAAAACTGCGGAAAGCAATCTTTCAAACTGGCTTGATGACAACAGCGATGCACAGGTGACCCGTGCCTATTATCTGGATGGAGAACTCACCGCCGTTTTTGGCACCGACAACGCCAACGTTTCGAACGACATGAGTTACGGTTTTGAGTACGGCACCGCCAAAAGTGAAGGTGAACAGCGCGGACTGACCGGCGATGAGCTGACCAAATATGTAGAAAACCGCATCGAGTTCGAGCTCAAACGCAAATATGGCGACCGCCTGGAAGTCAGGGAAGGTTCGGCAGGGACAATGGGTACGGTTGGCGACTACCGTGAAGAGCTGTTTGGGGGAGAACGCTGGCCATCGCTCGAAAACTTTCCACAACATCCCGAAATTGACTGGAACGCGCCGTCACCAAAAGAAGCCGGCACGTGGAAAGGCCCGATAGAGCTTAATACAACGGCGTTTTTGGCCATGCGCGAGCAAGCCAAAAATGCCTGACAGAAAAAGGAAGAAACAGCCGGACCTACGGGGGTCGGGGGGGGAAGTTGGCCCGGCTGTTTCTGCAACGATTCCGTTTACTCCGCAGACTGATTGGAATCAGCCCCATCGAGTGAACGGACTTCGTCGCGCCGGCCAATCATGCGCACGAGCACATAAAAGACCGGAGTCAGGATCAGGCCAAATATCGTCACACCCAGCATGCCCGAGAAAACGGCAATACCAATCGCGTGGCGCATCTCGGCCCCGGCACCGCTGGACAGAACCAGCGGCACGACGCCCATGATGAAGGCCAGTGATGTCATCAGGATCGGACGCAACCGCAGGCGGCTGGCCTCGATCGCGGCCTGAAGCGTTGTGCGGCCCTGATGTTCCAGTTCGCGGGCGAACTCGACAATCAGGATCGCGTTCTTTGATGCCAGTCCGGCGAGAACAAACAGACTGATCTGGGTGAAGATGTTGTTATCCCCGCCAAACAGATAGACACCAAAGACAGCAGAAAGGATGCTCATCGGGACGATCATGATGACCGCCAGCGGCATGGTCAGGCTTTCGTACTGTGCGGCCAGAACCAAAAACACCAGAAGGATACAGATCGGGAAGATATACATTGCTGTATCGCCCGCCAGAATCTGCTGATAGGTCAGTTCGGTCCACTCATAGGACATGCCCGGTGGCAAGGTTTCATCGAGTATCTTGATGATGGCGGCTTCTGCTTCGCCACTGGAATAACCCGGTGCCGCATTGCCGTTCAAATCCGCTGACCGGAAACCGTTGTAGCGCATGGCTGTATCAGGCCCAAACGTTTCGGAAACGGAAAGAACACTGCCAAGCGGCACCATATCGCCATCTGCATTACGGGTTTGCAGACGCAGGATGTCTTCGGGACTGGATCGATAAGGCTTATCAGCCTGTGCAATCACCTGATAGGTACGGCCAAATGTGTTGAAGTCATTGACATACATTGAGCCCAGATAGACCTGCATGGTCCGGAAGATTTCATCAACCGGAATGCCAAGTTGCTGTACCTTTGTACGGTCAAGAGACGCCTGAAGTTGCGGGACATTGATGTTGTAGCTTGAGAACACACCGGTCAGTTCAGGTGCTGCCCATGCCTTGGCCAGAACCTGTTTCATGGCATCATCAAGGGCGCGATACCCCTGATCGGAGCGATCCTCCACCTGCAGCTTAAACCCGCCAACCGTGCCAAGACCCTGTACCGGCGGTGCGGGGAAAATGGCAACGAAGGCCTCATCAATCGCGCCAAACTTCTGTTGAAGTTTGCCCGCAATCGCCAAGCCCGATAGATCATCACTTTTACGTTCTGCAAAGTCGGTCAGGGTGACAAAAACAATGCCCGCACTTGAACTGTTCACAAACCCGTTGATCGAGAGCCCCGGGAAAGAAACAGCACTTTCAACACCAGGTTCCTTAAGGGCAATGTCAGACATTTCACGAATGACATCTTCGGTCCGGTCCAGTGTCGCGCCCTGTGGGAGTTGGGCAAAACTGACGAGATACTGTTTGTCCTGAATTGGGACAAAGCCGTTCGGCAATATCTGGAACCCCTGATAGGTCAGGGCCAGCAAGCCGACATAAAGCACCATCATGATTGATTTCACACCCAGAAGGCGCTTAACCCCCCCGGCATAAAGATCGGTGCTGCGGTTAAAGAACCGGTTGAACCCACGGAAGAACCAGCCAAAGACGAAGTCCATGCCGCGTGTCAGCCAATCCTTTGGCGCATCATGACTGCGCAACAAGATCGCCGACAGAGCCGGGCTTAAGGTAAGGGAATTGATCGTCGAGATGATGGTTGCAATCGCAATGGTCAGGGCAAATTGCTGATAAAACTGGCCGGTCAGGCCACTGATAAAGGCAATTGGCACAAACACACCGGTAATCACAAGCGAGGTCGCAATGATCGGCCCGGTGACTTCGCGCATGGCCGCAACCGTCGCATCACGCGGCGACAGGCCGCGTTCGATGTTTCGTTCAACGTTTTCGACAACGACAATCGCATCATCGACCACGATCCCGATGGCAAGGATCAAGCCAAACAGCGACAGCACATTGATCGAAAACCCCATCAACAGCATCAGCGCAAAGGTCCCGATGATCGAAACCGGCACAGCCAGCAGCGGAATAATTGACGCCCGCCATGTTTGCAGGAAGATCGTGACCACCAGAACCACAAGGGCAATGGCCTCAAGCAAGGTCATGATCACGGATTTGATCGAGCCGCGCACAAAGACGGTCGGGTCATAGACGATGCTGTAATCAAGGTCCTCGGGGAAGTTCTGTTTGAGCTCCTCCATCGCAGCCCGAACGTTGCTTGAGATATCAAGCGCGTTTGAGCCGGGCGATGCAAAAATCGGAAGGGCGACGGCGGGCTTGTTATCAAGGAGGGAGCGCAGCGCATATTGCTGTGCCTCCAACTCGATCCGTGCCACATCGCCAAGACGGGTAATCGTGCCATCTTCACCGCGTTTGATGATGATGCTTCCGAACTCTTCGGGTGTTTCCAGACGGCCGCTGATGTTGATCGGCAACTGGAACTGCACGCCGGTGTCATAAGGTGCCCCGCCAATGATCCCCGCAGCAACCTGAACGTTCTGGCTTTGGATGGCGGCAACCACCTCACCCGCCGTCAGGTTACGTTCGGCAACCTTGTCCGGATTGAGCCAGACACGCATGGCGTAATCGCCCGACCCAAACAGCCCTACCTGCCCGACACCGCCAATACGTGCCAGACGATCCCGCACATTCAGTGTCGCGTAGTTGCGCAAATACAGCATGTCATAGCGTTCATTGGGCGAACGCAAATGCACGACCATGGTCAGGTCGGGTGACTGTTTTGATACAGTCACGCCAAGCTGACGCACCACATCGGGCAGACGCGGTTCGGCCTGCGATACGCGGTTCTGGACTTTTTGCTGCGCCAGATCCGGATCGGTCCCGATTTCAAATGTCACGGTCAGCGACAGGTTGCCATCGGTTGTCGCCAGCGAGTTGATATAAAGCATCCCCTCAACCCCGTTGATTTGCTCTTCAAGCGGGGAGGCAACAGTTTCGGCAATCTCGGCGGGGTTTGCACCGGGAAATTTGGCTTGGACCACGACGGTTGGCGGTACGACTTCCGGGTATTCGGAAATCGGCAAACGCCACATGGCAATCAGGCCTGCCAAAAGAATAAGAACGGACAGGACGCCGGCAAAGATCGGGCGATCCACGAAAAATCTGGATAAGTTCTGCATGACGGTCAGCCTTGCTTATGCGCGCAGTAAAGCACCCCTCAGGATGCTGAGGCCTGCAGAATTTCGGGGGCGACGGACATACCGGGACGAACCTTCATGATGCCGTTCACAATGACAAGTTCACCGATCTCAAGTCCGGATGTGACAATCCGCATGCCGTTGAGTTCAGACCCCAGCATCACCTGACGATAGGCAACCGTGTTGTCGGGCTGAACGACATAGACGAATTTACGATCCTGATCGGTGCTGATGGCCTCAGGCGGGATCATGATGACCTCTTCCTTGGCAAGCGTGCCAAGTTCCAGACTGGCAAAGGTGCCCGGCAGAAGGGTGCCATCAAGATTGTCAAACAGTGCCCGGGTCCGGATGGTGCCGGTGCGCGCATCAATGCGGTTGTCAAAGCTGTGTACGTGACCAGAAACATGGCGGCCGTTCGACAGCGTCATATTGACCGGAATGCTTTGCGCGGCATCATCAATCTTGCCACTGGCGCCAAGGCTGGCAAAGAAGGTCTGCTCATCAAGGTCGAAATCGGCATAGATTTTCCCGGTTGAGACAATGGTGGTCAGAACCGGGGCGTTTGGACCGGCATTGACCTGATTGCCAACGGTCATTTCGACACGGCTGACACGCCCGTCAATCGGGGATTTGACATAGGCGTGGTCAAGTTCGATTTCAGCCAGTTCAAGCTGTGCCTGCGCACGGGTGACCTGACTTTGTGCGACCTGATGCGTGCTAAGCCGTTCGTCATAAACACGTTTTGACACCGTACCATTGGACACCAGCTTTTCCGCACGTTCCTTTTCCTTGGAGGCCAGCGACAAGTTTTGACGGGCAACGGAAAGTTCTGCGCGCGCTTCATCAACTGCGGCCTGATAGCTGCGCGGGTCAATCACGGCAAGAATATCGCCCTGCTTGACCAACTGACCGTCTTCAAAACCGATTTTGACGATCGCACCACTGACCTGCGGGCGCAACTGGACTTCCTCAACCGCACTCAGACGGCCGGAAAAGTTGCTCGAGAGACGAACAGAATTACTTTTTACATCGGAAACGGTGACCGGTGTTGCCATGGGTGCGGACTGAACCGCGACCTCATCGGCGGCGGAACCGGTGACATGCAAGCCATACCCACCGGCGGCAACTGCCAGCGCCAGAACGGCCGCAGGCAGCAATATTTTGCGTTTTGATCGAGACTGCATCTTTCCATCTTCCAAAAGCGTGAGCCGCACATATTGCGGACTGTTTGACCGATAGATGCATACCGATCGGTTTGCTTGCAAGGGGAAGAAGGCAAAAAAGTGGTTATTTTTTAAATTATTTTAGAACGCATCCGAAACATCAGGCCGCGTCAGAAGAGCTTACATCCCTGAATTTACATTGTAAATTGAGGATTCGGCAGATGCCTTCACGCAGATCAGACCGAACAGTATCAAGATCATTAAAAACCTTGCCATAGGTCAAAAGCCCGTGGACATACTGGAAAATCATGCGCGCCAGTGTTGTGACGTCTCCATCCTCGCTGAGCATGCCCTCGCCTTTGAGACCACGCACCATGGATGCAAGGTATTTGATCTGTTCTTCGGCCAGTTCGCGTGAGCAATCCTGAATTTCGATGTCTTCGGGGCCGACCTGACCGCCTGCGGTGAAAATCGGACAGACACAGACTTCGCTTTCACCGGGGATTGCGTATTTTTCCTGTTTGCTGCAGACCAGATCGATATAGCGGTTCAGTTGCTCAATCGGGGAAATATCGGGCGAAAAGATCGAACGGAGCTCGTCCTTGCCCTTTTCCCAATGCTGTCGCGCAGACGCGGCAAACAAGGCGGCCTTGCTGTCAAAGTGATGATAGAACGCGCCCTTGGTGACACCGGCATGTTTGCAGACGTCGCTGACGCCGATATCGTGGTAACTACGGGTCGTCAACAGCTCCATGGCTGTCTCAAGCAACTTGATCCGGGTTTCTGCAGCGTTCCTCATGGCTTTGACCTAATTTTTTTATGTATGTAACGAATATACGAACCGGTCGGTATTTTTCAAGTAAATGACCGGATATATTGTCACTTCATCATGTAATAATGGCAACAGGATGACAGTAATGCTTGCAAATTCAAAGCGCTAAGCCGTGATGAGTTAAAAACGCATAGCAGCCGTCATAGCGGTATTTTCCGCCGTTCTGCGACACCACATCGGCCAAACATGCCCGATGACCACACAAAAGAAAGGAGGGCACGAAACGCGCCCTCCTGACATAGATACTGACATAAACCGTGACGCGTGATCAGGCCCCGGTCAAAGCCCTGATCTGACGGTTGGCAACGGTGATCATGGAAAGATCAATCTGACCTGCGGCCCGCAGTTCATTGATCAGTTCATCACAGCGTGCACAACCCCGTTGATGGGCATCCACCCACTTATCAACCAGCTCAGCACCCGATGCGCCTTTTTTGCCCGCACCAAGAACCGCACGGGTCAATTCACGCTGATGACCATAAAGATCGTCAACCACCGCCGCACGGGCAAGTTTCTGCCAATGGGTTTCAGCTTCGATTGAATCGGCGGCTGCCCGCATCAGACCAAGCTGGAACCGGGCCCCCACCGCAAAGTAGGTGGCCCCGACTTCGATCACATCCCGGCCCGTGGCCTCGGCAATGCGGACCACATCACAAATCGCCACCATCTGCGCCATGGATGCCACGCGGCGTGCCAAGTCTTCGGGCACACCCTGTGCGACCAGGGATTGTGCCTTTTGATCCAGCGACGTTCTGAAACCGGCATCAACCGGCACGATATCGTCAAAGGCATCGATCACCTTTGACACTGCCGGGCGGAACATCTCGATCTTGGCCCCAACATTAAGTTCCTCGCAATTGCGCAGGAACCATTGGGTGACATGATTGACCATCCGGTTGATGTCGCGGAACATGCCGATCTGAAGTTTGGCCAGAACCACGTTATCAAGGGCCTCAATCCCGGCCCAGATATCACGCAGACCAAACACCGCACGGGTAATCAAATATCCGCGCGACACATCCACAGCCGAAAGCCCCGTGGCCTCCATCATGTCATGAACAAAGGTGCCCCCGACCCGGTTGACCAGACTGTTGGTCGCAACGGTGGCGATGATTTCACGTTTCAGACGATGTTCTGAAATCGCATCGGCGTATTTCTTACGCACCGGTGTCGGGAAATAGCGCACCAGTTCTTCGACCAAAATCGGATCGTCAGGAAGGTCGGATTCCAGCACCTCGTCATACAGCCAAAGTTTGGCATAGGGCATCAGAACCGAAACTTCCGGCCGTGTCAGGCCTTCGTGGTTGCTGGCACGTTTTGCAAGTTCCTCGTCATCTGGAAGATATTCGATCTCGCGATTAAGCCGCCCTTCGCGTTCCAGCATCCGGATCAAACGCACCTGCGCATCGAGCACATCGGCACTTGCCGCATAGGTGTTCGAGATCGCCTGACTTTGCAGATAATTGTCACGCAGAACAAGATCACCGACCTCATCGGTCATTTCGACCAGAAGCTTGTTGCGCTGCTTTTCGGTCATGTCCCCGGCGGCGACAACTTCGCCGACAAGGATCTTGATGTTGACCTCATGGTCCGAGCAATTCACACCCGCAGCATTATCGATGGCGTCAGTATTCAAACGACCACCGGCATGCGCATACTCGATACGGCCCCGCTGTGTGGCGCCAAGGTTGGCCCCCTCACCAATGACCTTTGCGCGAATTTCACGTCCATTGATGCGAATGGCATCATTGGCACGGTCGCCTGCGTCGGCATTGGTTTCCGCATGCGATTTGATATAGGTCCCGATCCCGCCAAACCACAGAAGTTCGACGTCAGATTTCAGGATGGCCTTCATCAGATCGGCGGGTGTCACCTTGCCCGTCTCAAGGCCCAGCAACTTGCGGACTTCTGGTGACGGATCAAGGGTCTTGGCCTTACGATCAAAGATATCCCCGCCTTTGGACAGGGTCTTTTTGTCGTAATCGCCCCAGCCGGATCGCGGCAGATCAAACAGGCGCTGGCGTTCAGCAAAGCTTTTTGCCATATCCGGGTCCGGATCGACAAAAATATGCATATGGTTAAAGGCGGCGGTCAGTTTGATTTGCTCAGACAGCAACATGCCGTTGCCAAACACATCGCCTGACATATCGCCAACACCGGCCACGGTGAACGGGGTTTTCTGGATGTCCTTGCCCATTTCGCGGAAGTGACGTTTGACAGATTCCCACGCGCCACGCGCCGTGATGCCCATTTTCTTATGGTCATAGCCCTGCGAGCCGCCCGATGCGAAGGCATCGTCAAGCCAGAAGCCATAATCACGCGCCACACCATTGGCGATATCTGAGAACGTCGCAGTCCCCTTATCGGCGGCAACCACCAGATAGGGATCATCGTCATCAAGACGGCGTACCCGTTCGGGGGCAACAATATCACCGGCAACAATATTGTCGGTGATATCGAGCATCCCGCTCATCAGTGTTTTGTAACAAGCAATGCCTTCTTCAAGGAAGGCTTCGCGCGTGCCATCGACCGGCGGGCGTTTGACAACAAAGCCGCCCTTTGACCCGACGGGCACAATCACCGCATTCTTGACCATCTGGGCTTTGACCAGACCGAGAATTTCGGTGCGGAAATCTTCCTGACGGTCAGACCAGCGAATACCACCACGGGCAACCGGCCCCCCGCGCAGGTGAACGGCCTCGACCCGTGGGGAATAGACAAATATTTCGCGCCAAGGACGCGGCAGCGGCAAATCTTCGACCATGCCCGAATTGAATTTGACCGACAGATACGGCTTGGGATTACCATCCGCACCATACTGGAAGAAGTTGGTGCGCAGGGTCGCCTGAACCAGATTAAGGAAGGCGCGCAAAATGCGGTCTTCGTCCGGGTTCATCACATCTTCAAGCTTGGTAATGATATCGCCTTCGATGGCTTCGGCCTCCGTCACCAGCCCAGGATCACGATCCGGGTCAAAGCGGGCAACAAACAGGCTTACGAGGGCGGATGCCAGTGTCGGATTATTGGCAAGAGTCTTGGCCATATAATCCTGCGAGAAGGCCGATCCCATCTGACGCATGTAGCGCGAATAGGTGCGCAGGATCACGACTTCGCGCCAATGCAACCCGCCCAGCAGGACAAGACGGTTAAAGGCGTCGTTTTCCACTTCGCCGTGCCACATGCGGACAAACAGTTCCTGGAACTTGTCACGCACGTCATGCAGATGGAATTCACCATCCACAACCACGCCGAAATCATGGATACGCACATTGATGTCAACGTCGCGTGGCTCCACCGTGAACGGGTTCTCGGTGATGACCTTAAGCCCCATGTTTTCAAGCATCGGCAACACATCGGACAGCGGCACAGGCATGCCCGGATTATAGATTTTAAACCGAAGCTCGTTCTCGGCAGCCTCAATCGGGCGATACAGGTTCACCCGAATATCAAAGGCCTTCATCACGTCTTCAATGCGCTCAACATCAAGTGCGGCACTTTCAACCGTGAAACGATCGCGATAGTCGCTTGAGAAGCTTTCGCCGTATTTACGGTACAGTGCTAAGCCACGTTCTTCGCCCATTTCGCGCACAAGAACCTGACGCAGCGTATCGGCCCAGTCACGTGCAGTTTCAACAAGCTGGCGTTCGATGTCGGTCACATCGTATTCCGGCAGTTCACCCGGCGTGGTTTTCACCAGCAAGTGCAACCGCGCAAGCGGACTGTCGCCAATCAGGGTGTAATGGGCTGAAACCTTGCCCTCAAAGGCGTCTTCGATGACCTTCTGGAACTTGATCCGCAATTTGGTCGAGAAACGATCACGCGGGCAGAACAGCTGACAGGAGACGAACCGTTCAAACGCATCACGCCGGACAAAAAGCGCAATCCGTTGGCGTTCCTGCAGGTGCAATATCCCCATGCAGGTATGATACAGATCATCAAGTTCGACCTGAAACAGCTCATCGCGCGGGAAGGTTTCAAGAATATTGACCAGTGCCTTGGCGTCATGACCGGCGGGCGGGAAGCCGGCGCGGGCAATCGTTTCATCCAGTTTTTTGCGCAAAAGCGGGATCAAACGCGGGCTGAGGTTATAGGCAACTGAGGTAAACAGACCGACGAACAGATGCTGGCCAATCACCTTGCCTTTGCTGTCGAACTGTTTGACGACAATGGTATCAAGATGAACAGACCGATGAACTGTCGATTGTTTGTTGGCTTTGGTCACCATCAAGAGACTGGGTTTGGTGACAAAATCCTTTACCTCGTCCGACAGGTTGCCGATCTGGCGCAACTCGTCAAAAACATGCGTACCTTCGCGCGCCAGAATGCCCAACTGGTTCTGAACACTTACGTTACCAGCGGACTTTTTGGCACCACCGTCAAATTTATACTCGCGGTACCCCAGGAAGGTGAAATGGTCGTTATGCAGCCAGCCCAGGAATTCCTCGGCTTCCTTACGATCATCGGTGGGAATGGTTTTCGGGGCTGTTTTAATTTCATCCAGAACGTCGGTGACTTTGCTGAGCATCTGTTTCCAGTCACGCACAGCAAGACCGACATCGGTCAAAACATCATCAAGACGGGCGCGCACTTTATTAAGCACGGCTTCGTCGGTCTGTTCGTCGATTTCAAGATGCATGACCGATTCACGCGGCGCATCGGAGTCTTCGACCGAGGCAACGACCTCAAGTTCGCCCTTGCCGTCGCGCTTGATCCGCATGATCGGGTGAATGACCAGATGAACGGTCAGATCAAGGTCATGCAGGGCGGATGTAACCGAGTCGACCAGAAACGGCATGTCCGTATTGATCATCTCGATCACGGTGTGATCTGATTTCCAGCCGTGCTCTTCAAGATCAGGGTTATAGACCCGGATCTTGGCCGCATCAGCCGAAGGACGCTTTTGTGCGAATTTGTAAAGCGTCAACGCCGCGCCATAAAGCGAGTCGATAGATCGACCCGCCACGTCGTCGGGCGGAACATCCTTGTAAAAAAGGCGAACGAACGCTTCTGCATCCTTCGCCATTTTGCCTTTTAAACGCTGTTGGATTTGTTCGACAACTTTGTCGATGACTTCCCGTTTCGGGTCGTCTTTACGGGCTTTCATGTCCAATTTCCCTTTTTCCCGGTCCTGTTTGCCAAAACCGAAACACTGACCTTTTGCGGTCAGCATCACACACCACGGATGTCACATTTAATTGGGAAGGAAATCTGGGGTTTTCCAAGGTTGGAGCATATGGAATTCCGAAGATTTCCTCCAAGGCTACACATAGCGGATGATCTGCCTAAAAACTATGCTTCTGCACAAAAAAAATTCATTTAACCAACAAGCTAGCCTTTCACCGACACATTAATTGTCTGGCTGCGATGTCACAGAATTTTGTTCTTTTTGCATCGCAAGACCGAGTTAAACTTGGAATACTGCCCCAAGCGATTATCATCTTCGCAACCGCACAATGAAAATTCGGAGTCTCATGATGCTTGCAGGCAAAAAAGGCCTGATTGTCGGTATTGCCAATAAAATGTCCATCGCCTGGGGATGTGCCCGCATTTTCAACCGCGAAGGCGCTGAACTGGCGATCACCTATCAGAACGCAAAAGCCGAAAAATATGTCCGCCCGTTGGCCGAAGAACTTCACGCCCCGATCATCTGCCCGCTTGATGTCTGTGACAAACAGCAAATGGACATATTGTTCGCACAGATCGAGAAACAATGGGGAAAGCTTGATTTCGTGCTGCATTCAATCGCCTTTGCCCCGGCAGATGACCTGCATGGGCGGGTGACGGACTGTTCGCGCGACGGCTTTTTGATGGCGATGGATATTTCGTGCCATTCGTTTCAACGCCTTGCCAAACGGGCCGAACCGTTAATGACCGATGGCGGCGCACTTTTGACGGTGACCTATATGGGCTCAGAGCGGGTGATTGATCATTACGGCGTTATGGGCCCGGTCAAGGCCGCCCTTGAAAGCACAACCCGTTATATGGCAGCAGAGCTTGGCCCGAAAAACATCCGCTGCCATGCGATTTCACCGGGGCCACTTTTAACCCGTGCGGCATCCGGCATTGCCGAGTTTGAGACATTGATGGATCAGGCAACCCGTCGCGCGCCGGGCCGCAGATTGGTCACGATTGATGAAATCGGCGAGCTGGCAGCTTTTCTTGCCAGTGACCGCGCCCGGTCTTTGACAGGAGATGTCGTTCATATTGATGGCGGTTACAATATCATGGGTTAACGACGCTTTATCGCGTCATATCGCTAGCGACGCTTTATCGCGTCTCATATTACCGACGCTTTATCGCGTCTTGGGCCCGTGGCGCGACACGTTTGATCTGGCGCTGTAACGCAAGTTTGGTTTCGGCATCAGGATCAGGGGCCGTTGTGGCAAACAGATCGGGCACGTCACCGCCATTCAGCGCGACCATGCGCTGTTCGGTTTCGGACTGATGTTCAACGCCCCCTTCGACCAAATGGCAAAGATCAAACCCCGCGGCCTTTAGTGGCGGGGCAATCAGCAACGTCCGATGACAATCAAGCGGATCCTTTTCCGCACACATCAGACAGATGCGATATTTTTGCGCGCCGCTGGTCAAACGGGCAATGCCATCCTGAAATTCCGGAAGCTGTGCCATCAGATCATAGTCCAGCTGCCCGTCAGGATAGAGCTCAGGCGCTTGCGGCTTGCCACCCATCACATCACCCATAAAAACATAGGCAACGCCCTGTGCCCGCAAAAAGGGGCCAAAACTGTCGGCATCAAACGCCGTCCAGTAGCTGGATCGTTTAAACGTCCGAATGTCGGCCACGGCCGTAATGCCGTGCGACTTAAACAGCGCAAGCAAACTGTCGCGGTCATGACCGGCATAGCCGACCGTGAAGATGGTTTTCGGATCGGGTCCGGGTACGTTTGGCGGAGCATCCTGCATAGGGTGCAGCACACGATAAAAAGGCCCATAGCGCAAGACGGAAAAGCAAAAGGCCGCCCCGAAGGACGGCCTTTGAAACTTTCATCATGGAGCGGGCGAAGAGATTCGAACTCTCGACCCTAACCTTGGCAAGGTTATGCTCTACCCCTGAGCTACGCCCGCATTCATCAGTATTTCCTGCCCCTGTGGAGCGGCGCGGATAATAGCCCAACAAAGAGCGATTGCAACCCTTTTTTCCACGAAAGTGTCACATCGGAAATTTTGGCGGTTTTCCTTGACTTTACTGGGCCCAATCGCCGAAATCCGACCATCGTTGCGCAAATTTGCGTCCGGTTTTCAACTTGGGTATCTTTTGACATCACATCCACAAGGAAAACAGCATGAGCGATCCATCAACCCTGCTTTTCGAATATCTGGAAAAACTGGAAATCGAAACCACGACTCATAGCCATGAGCCGCTGTTTACGGTTGAGGATTCGCAGAATTTGCGCGGCGACCTGCCCGGTCTGCATTCCAAGAACCTGTTTGTCAAAGACAAAAAAGACGCTCTTTGGCTGGTGGTGGCCGAGGAAAACACGCAAATCCGTATGAACCATCTGCACAAACGGCTTGGATCGGCACGCCTTTCGTTTGGCAAACCAGAACTTCTGATCGAAACGCTTGGCGTTACGCCGGGATCGGTGACGCCCTTTGCCCTGATCAATGATCAGGATCGCGTGGTTAATCTGGCACTTGATGCCAAACTGGCCAGTGGCGACAAATTGAACTTTCACCCCTTGCGGAATGACCGAACCACGACAATTCAGTCTATGGACCTGTTGCGGTTCGTCTCGTCACTGGGCTATGACGCAAAGATCATCGATTTTGAAAATGAATTAGATGACCAATCGTCTAGCTAAACGTCTGAGAAACCTTTTAGTCCTTTATATTGACGTATAATACACACCTAATATTGCCATTACACCTCTTGTCGGACGGCAATGGCAACATCATCTTAAATCCTGAATTAGTGAGTTAAAGATAATGTCCATCATTCTTGACGCAAACGCGCCGGAACCTGCCACCAACACGACGCCCGACCTGATCAAGGACGGATCTGTCGAAACTTTTGTGCAAGACGTCATCGAACCGTCTATGGAAGTGCCTGTTGTCGTGGATTTCTGGGCACCTTGGTGCGGTCCGTGCAAAAGCCTGACGCCGACGATTGAAAAAGTCACCCGCGAAGCCGGTGGGCGGGTGAAGCTTGTCAAAATCAATATTGACGAGAATCAGGAACTGGCAGCGCAGTTGCGCATCCAGTCCGTCCCGACCGTCTATGCCTTTAAGGATGGCCGTCCGGTTGATGCTTTTCAGGGCGCACAGCCCGAAAGCGAAGTACGCGCATTCTATGAAAAACTTGCTGGCGGCCCGATTGAAAGCCCGATTGAAGCCATTCTTGAACAGGCGGCCACAGCCCTTGCCGAAGACGACCACGCCACAGCACATAGCCTGTATGTCAGCGTGCTTGAACGTGAACAGCAAAACGAAGTTGCCATTGGCGGCATGATTCGCTGCATGGTTGGCATGGGCGAAATTGAAGAAACCCGCCACTTCGTTGACAACATGTCTGATCTTGATCGCCTCAAACCCGCGATTGCGGCTGCCATCAGTGCGCTTGAACTGGCTGAAACCGGATATAGCCCGGAAGACCTTGAAGCCGCGCGCGCCAAAGTTGCGGCCAATCCTGCTGATTTGCAGGCACAGTACGATCTGGGCATGGCCTGCTTTGCGACCAACAAACGCGAAGATGCCGTCAAAGCCATGATCACCATCATTCGCACCGACCGTGAATGGAACGAGGATGCCGGGCGCACCCAGCTCCTTAAATTCTTTGAAGCATGGGGCCCATCAGACCCCGCCAGCGTCGCCGGACGCCGAGCATTATCAACGGTGTTATTTTCATGAGCATATGCGGTCCCTTCGATCCGATGTATTCGGACTTGCCAAACACCATGCCGATTTTCCCGCTGGGTGGCGCTTTGCTGCTGCCGCGCGGGCATCTGCCGCTTAATGTTTTTGAGCCGCGGTATCTTAACATGGTGACCGATGCATTGGGTCAGGACCGCATGATTGGCATGATCCAGCCAAGGCCGGACCAGCGTGCCAGCCTTTTGGTTGATCAGGATAATCCGCCGATTTTCAACACCGGCTGTGCGGGACGTATTACCGCCTTTAGCGAAACCGATGATGGACGTTTTTTAATCACATTGACCGGTGTTTGCCGGTTCAATGTGGTGGAAGAACTGCCCGAGAATGAGGGCGGTTACCGTACAGTACGCGGTGATTTCAGCGCATGGAAAGATGATCTGGACATTCCCAGTGTCGACGCACCGATCAACCGTGATCGCCTGCGCACTGCACTGGAAGTCTATTTTGCGCAGCATTCCTTACGGTCATGCTGGGATACACTGGCCGACAGCGATGATGAAATGTTGATCACCACCATTTCGATGGGCTGCCAGCTTAGCCCGCTTGAAAAACAGGCTTTGCTCGAATGCACAACCCTGTATGATCGCGGCGATATGCTGACAACCTTGCTTGAGATGGCGGCACATGCCAATCCAAAGCACGCACACAGCAATTCAAACTAAGCCACACAGACCTGTCACACGACGTCCACCAAACCGAAGGCCACATTATGACCGCGACCCACAGCCCGGTAGACCCGAAACTTCTTGAAATCCTTGTCTGCCCGGTCACCAAGCAGGCACTTGAGTATGATCGCGACAATAACGAACTGATCAGCACCAAAGCCGGTCTGGCCTATCCGATCCGCGACGGCATCCCGATCATGCTGCCTGACGAAGCCCGCGCAATCGACGATTAAGGCAGCTTAACTTCATGGCCAAAGACGGTTTCACACCTGATTTCACACCAGTTGAAATCAATTATCTGCGTGACGAACACATTCTGGAAATCGTCTGGGATGATGGCGTTTCGTCACGCTTTAGTGCGGAACTTCTTCGGGTTGAAAGCCCGTCGGCCGAGGTGCAGGGCCACCATCCGTCGGAAAAGAAAATCATCCCCGGGCGGCGCCATGTCGGGGTTATCGATATTGTTCCGGTTGGCAATTATGCCATCCGCATCAGTTTCGACGACCTGCATGACAGCGGACTTTTCAGCTGGCACTACCTGCGCGAATTGCACGACACACAAGATACCCTGTGGGCAGATTACCTTCGTGCGCTCGAGGCCCGAGGCCTGTCACGCGATCCGCGCAAACCGTCCTGACCACTAAACCTTCCTGAAAATTCGACCTGGTGCATTTAAGATGTGCAAACGGCCCCATCAAAAGACAGGGCCGTTTTTTGGTCGTTCGTTCCCCCTCCATAAGGCGGAACGACGTTGCCGCCTGATGGCGCGTACAATCAGCGAAGGCTTAGAAACGATAGCCGACACCTAGGCCAAAGACCCAAGGATCAAGGTGTGCTTTGGACGTATTCGCACCGTTGTTGATGCTAATATCGGTATCGAGGAAGATTTTCTTCACATCAAGGTTGACCGACCATGGCCCGGAAATCGCGTAGTCGAAACCGGCCTGAAAGGCATAGCCAAAGCCGTCATCATATTTGACAGAATTGAACTGTCCCGGCTTCGAGTCATAGAAGAAAGTATAGTTGATACCGGCCCCCAAATAAGGGCTCCAGCGACTTTCTGGCATAAAATGGTATTGCAAGGTCAAGGTAGGCGGCAGCAACCGAACAGATCCCGCATCAAGACTGGGATCCTTCCAGCTCAAGTCGTGCTTGGTTGTCGCTGCAATCAACTCAAGCGCCAAGTTGTCGGTCACAAAATATGAAAAGTCGACTTCCGGAACGGCATCATTGTTCAGTTCGCCATGGCCACTGCCGATATTATGGTCATAGGTATCTTCGTCAGGCACCATCGCAATACCGCGTGCACGAATGACAACATCACCAGCCTGCTTGGTCTTGAATTCAGCAGTCTGCGCCTGTACTGCACCACCGGCAACCATGGTTGCACCAAAGATTGCCACTACAGCAGCTGACAACATCAGTTTATGGGAAAATGTCATGTCCTGTCCCCTGTCATTAAATTTAACTCGAGGGGAACCTGCGCCTAAGCCATTGCTGACTTGTTGACACACATCAACAATAGGTCATTAAAAAAGACAACATTTTGAACGACTTTAAATGACCCTGAAATATTAAACTCTGGCGCGCGATAGAAGAACCCTATCTCTACCGCTGCATCCCTTTTCATCACATTGGGTCAGAGGGCACGACGCAGATCGCCTGGTTAAAGGGGCTTTCCCTGCATCAGTTTGGGCAGAGTCCCGGCATATCCCATGGCATGTGACATGAATGTTTTCTTAAGCGGCGGGATTTTCTGAACCACGGCAAGGCCAATGTCACGCGCCCAGCGGATCGGGGCGATATCATTGGAAAACAGCCGATTGGTCACATCTGTTACCGCCAGCATCACCGTATTATCAAACCGGCGCCATTGGGCATATTCGGCCAAAACATCAACGCTGCCAATATCGCGTCCCAGACGACGGGCATTGACCAGAATTTCGGCCAATACCGCAACGTCGCGAATGCCCATATTAAGGCCCTGCCCGGCAATCGGGTGCATGCCGTGTGCGGCATCCCCGATCAGGGCGATCCGGTCATCGGTGTAGTGGTAGGCATGCTGAAGTCCCAGCGGATAGCAAAAGCGCGGACCAACCACTTCAAGATCACCAAGATAGCCATCAAAGCGACGGTGCAATTCGTCAGTAAAGGTTTCTTCATCGAGATTAACCAGATAATTGCCAAGTTCCGTACTTTCGGTCCAGACAATCGAACACCGGTTTTCCGTCATCGGCAGAATGGCAAACGGCCCAGCAGGCAGGAAATGCTCGACCGCAAGGCCGTTATGGGGCTGCTTGTGCTTGACCGTGCACACAACTGCACTTTGCTTATAGCTCCAGTCATAGGTCTTGATCCCCGCCCAGTCACGCAGCATGGAATTGCGGCCCTCCGCCCCGATGGCAAGCGGCGCACGTACGGTGCGTCCATCGGCAAGGGTGACTGTCATGCCGCCCTGATCGCGCGCGATATCCTCAACCCGTACCGGGGCCAACATCTCGATCAGGTCGTTTTCGGCAATGGCCCGGTACAAGGCACCGCGCGTCACAAGGTTTTCAACAATATAGCCCAGTGGCGCGTCGCCAAGATCAGCATGATCGTAATGCAGGAACAGCGGGCTTTGACCATCGGCAATGCGGATATCAAGGATCGGCTGGGCCGCGTCAGCCATGTTTTTCCAGGCACCAATAACCTCAAGTACGGATTTTGATGCGGCGGCAATTGCGCACGTCCGGCCATCATAATTGGCACTCAGGATGGTTTTGGGATCGGCAAAATCAATCACCACTGATTTCATCCCGCCGTGCGCCAGCGACAGCGCCATGGCCGCCCCGTTCAGGCCACCGCCCAAAATAATGACATCAGTCTTCATCACGTCCTGATCATGCATGGCGCAAAATCCCTATCCTGTGGGATCAGACCGACAGGTGAACCTGTTTTGTCTGACCTTGTATCCGTTTGGCACATGTTTACCCGGCGTCGCCATAGCGGGCAAGAAAATGCAGGAAATTATACCCCTACGAACAAGGCCGCAGTGTGAGCAACACCTTAAGGAGAATACGCGATCCGTTGGCGATTGGGCCACTCCCTGCGGGGTCATTTTCCAAAGTCGGTACTTTATCGACCGCCCGGCGACAGAGCCTTGACCTAAAACAGGTTTTCCTGACGCTTTGGTTGATTAAAAAATATGCACATTTTTTAAACAACCTTAGATTCTGTGCATATTTTAATCCTGCGCCTTGCCATGGCCTCCTGATCCCCAATGCCTAAATTAGACATTTTTTCATTATAAAACAAATACTTACATTTATTATTTTGAGTCTGGCACGATTCTTGGTTTGAGGGTTGAGACTGCGAAATCGTGATTACCACGTTGGTACTCAACGGATATGCCGGGAGGTCGCACAATATGAAACTTGTTACTGCTGTCATCAAACCGTTCAAACTCGACGAAGTCCGCGAGGCGCTTAGCGCACTGGGCGTTCAGGGGTTAACGGTCACCGAAGTAAAAGGTTTTGGCCGTCAGAAAGGCCAGACCGAAATTTATCGTGGTGCTGAATACATGGTCAGCTTCCTGCCAAAAGTGAAGCTGGAAGTCGCCATCACGGATAATCTGGTTGATCAGGTTGTCGAGGCTATCACCAAAACAGCTCAAACCGGGAAAATCGGGGACGGTAAGATTTTCGTTCTTGATGTTAGCCAGGCGGTCCGTATCCGCACGGGTGAAACCGGCGACGACGCCCTGTAAGTCCAGAGACAAGGGGAGACACAATGAATATTCCTATGAAGAAAACCGGCCTTGCCGCTCTTGCAGGCACCGCCGTTCTCGCAATCGCTTCTCCGGCCTTTGCTCAGGACGCAGGCGTTTCGGCTGAGACTCAATACATTCTGAACAGCTTTAGCTTCCTGTTCAGTGGTGCACTGGTCATGTGGATGGCAGCTGGCTTTGCCATGCTGGAATCCGGTCTGGTACGTACGAAAAACGTTTCGACAATCCTGCTTAAGAACATCTCGCTCTTCGCGGTTGCAGGCATCATGTACTACCTTATCGGTTATAACCTGATGTACATGGATGTAACCGGCTGGATCGGCTCGATCAGCCTCTGGAGTGCTGATGATGCAGCTGCTCTTGCTGGTGATTTTTCGGGCGGATATTCCGCATCATCTGACTGGTTCTTCCAGATGGTCTTTGTTGCAACCGCAGCGTCGATCGTATCGGGTACTGTTGCCGAGCGTATCAAACTGTGGCCGTTCATGATCTTCGTCGTTGTTCTTACCGGCGTTCTGTATCCGATTACCGGTGCATGGACCTGGGGCGGCGGTTGGTTGGCCGAAATGGGCTTTGCTGACTTTGCTGGCTCGACCATTGTTCACTCGGTCGGCGGCTGGGCTGCTCTGACCGGTGCGATCATCCTTGGTGCACGTAAAGGCAAGTATGGCGCTGACGGGTCGGTTCATCCGATGCCGGGTTCAAACCTGCCGCTTGCAACGCTTGGTACTTTCGTTCTGTGGCTCGGCTGGTTCGGCTTCAACGGTGGTTCCCAGCTTGCAATGGGTACGGGTGCTGATGTCATCGCGATTGCCAACATCTATGGCAACACCTCGATGGCGGCTGCTGGTGGTGTTGTTGCCGCAGCGATCCTGACCCAGATCCTTTACAAAAAGGTCGACCTTACCATGGCACTTAACGGTGCACTGGCTGGTCTGGTCTCGATCACGGCCGGTCCGGATACCCCGACCATCGGTTCGGCGATCATCATCGGCGCAATCGGCGGTGTTCTGGTTGTTGTTGCAGTTCCGCTGCTCGACAAACTGAAAATCGACGATGTCGTTGGCGCGGTTTCGGTTCACCTTGTTGCTGGTATCTGGGGCACGCTTGCTGTTCCGTTCACCAATGACGGTGCATCGTTCGGTGTTCAGCTGACCGGTATCGTTGCAATGGGTGCCTTCACCATCGTTGCCTCAAGCATCGTGTGGTTGATCCTGAAGTTCACCGTTGGCATCCGTCTTTCCGAAGAAGACGAAGCAATGGGCAGCGATGCTGCTGAGCTTGGCCTCGAAGCTTATCCGGAATTCGGTAAAGGTTCGCAGCGCTTCTAAGCGATACGATTTCCTGACGGGTACCGTGTTCGCACGGTACCCAGCCTGTCAGACCACTGACCCGCCCGGCGTCTTTCGCCCGGCGGGTCTTTTGTTTGTGTGCTGCCTTTTTGGGCAGCATTTTGATCACTGCAAAGGCAGAACCGGTTTTGAGCCAACCTGCCTCATCCGCCATTCCCCTGATCGAAAAAGCATCCTCACGCCTAGAAGAATATCGCCTGCACCCGGTTCAAATGCCTGTTGGCACAGAAATTGATCATGGCAGCCCGAACCAGAGTCCGACTGCACCGGCAAGAACGGACCGAGAGGAAACGCTTTTTAATAAACGGGGGGATGCCTTATGGAGGCTTTCCAGACTGCCTCGGACGTGTTTTTCGTCCTGATGGGCGCCATTATGGTGCTTGCGATGCATGCCGGTTTCGCCTTCCTTGAAGTTGGCACCGTGCGCAAAAAGAACCAGGTCAACGCCTTGGTTAAAATCATTGTCGATTTTGCGGTATCGACCATTGCCTATTTCTTTGTCGGATATGGCGTTGCCTATGGCGTCAATTTCTTTGCCAGTGCCACCGTTCTTTCCGGCTCCGCCATGGTCGATGGACAGCATCTGTTTGCCTCAAGCGGCTATGACCTTGTTAAGTTCTTCTTCCTGCTGACCTTTGCTGCGGCCATTCCGGCCATCATTTCGGGCGGCATTGCCGAACGCGCGCGGTTTTATCCGCAGCTTTTCGCTACTGCCATTCTGGTCGGGGTTTTCTATCCATTGTTCGAAGGCATGGTCTGGAACAATAACTTCGGGTTTCAGGACCTGATCGAAGCCACCTTTGGTGCGCCGTTTCATGATTTTGCCGGGTCGATTGTTGTCCATGCAGTCGGTGGATGGATCGCCCTTGGTGCGGTCATCTGCCTTGGTGTGCGGCGCGGGCGCTATAGCAAAACCGGGAGTTTGATTGGGATTCCGCCATCCAACATCCCGTTCCTTGCCCTTGGGTCGTGGGTTTTATGCGTTGGCTGGTTTGGCTTTAACGTCATGTCCGCCCAATCGGTTAGCGGCATCACCGGGCTTGTTGCGATTAATTCACTGATGGCAATGGTCGGCGGAATTCTGACCGCCTTGCTGGCCGGGCGAAATGATCCGGGCTTTGTCCATAACGGCGCACTGGCCGGACTGGTGGCAGTTTGCGCCGGATCGGACGTCATGCATCCGATTGGCGCCCTTGTTACCGGCGGGCTGGCCGGGGCTTTGTTTGTCTGGGGCTTTAACCAGTGTCAGGCGAAATGGAAAATTGATGACGTGCTTGGCGTCTGGCCGCTCCATGGGATGTGCGGTCTTTTGGGCGGCATTGCCTGTGGCGTCTTTGGCCTCGAAGCCCTTGGCGGTATGGGTGGCGTATCATTTGGCGCCCAGTTGGCGGGATCGCTGGCTGGTGTTGTTTTTGCCGTCATTTCCGGGTTGGTTGTCTATGGGATATTGAAAAAAACCATTGGCATTCGCCTGTCTGAAGAAGACGAATTTGATGGCGCAGATGTATCGATCCACAAGATCGGTGCGTATCCAGAGGATGACTTGCGCGCCAGCTAGTCCCAAGCACCCCACAGCATAGCCATAAAATCAAAAGCCCGGAAAGCGCACCTTTCCGGGCTTTTTACGTTCAGACATGCCACTTCTTAAATCTTTCTTTGCACTTTTGGCATAGGGGTAGAGTGAGGGGAAATTGCCCATATTAAACCAACATGCATCCGCATCATGGCTTTCGCCCTGATGCGCCACAGATCAAGCTGGAATGACGTCAACCATGTTTAACGAACGCCTCGATCAATTGCCTGCTTATCCGTTCCCAAGGTTAGCGGCCTTGCTTGACGGTATTGAACCGGGACAATCGCCGTTGGTGATGTCGATTGGCGAACCGCAGCACACCCCACCTGCAATGATCACCGATGCGATGGTTAAACATGCAAACCTTTGGCACAAATATCCGCCGGGTGCGGGCACGCCGGAACTGCGTGAGGCAATTAAAAACTGGCTTGATCGGCGCTACAGCCTGCCCACCGACATGCTTGATCGTGACGACCATATCCTGCCCGTGGCTGGCACACGTGAGGCGCTTTATCTGATTGCAACCACTGTCATTCCACAGGACACACCCGGCCCCAAGCCCAAGGTTCTTCTGCCCAACCCGTTTTATCAGGTCTATTGCGGGGCCGCTGTGCTTAATGATGCGGAAATGGTCCCGCTTGCCGCCGGTCCTGAAAATGGATTTTTGCCCGATCTTGATCAGATCGATACCGAAACGTTAGACGCGTGCCGCCTGTTTTTCCTGTGTTCACCGGCCAATCCGCAAGGATCGATTGCCTCGCGTGATTACCTTGAACGCATCATTGCACTAGCCCGCAAACATGATTTCGTGCTGGCGATGGATGAATGTTATGCCGACATTTATGATCGTGCCGCACCGGTAGGTGCGCTTGAAATCTGTGCAGCACAGGGTGGGAACATGGATAATGTCCTTGTGTTTCACAGCCTGTCGAAACGATCGAGCGCACCGGGATTACGGTCAGGTTTCGTGGCGGGCGACCCCAAAATCGTCAAACGGTTCACCGCACTGCGCAGCTATTGTTCGGCCACCATCCCGATGCCGGTGATGGCCGCATCGGTCGATCTTTGGAACGATGACGCACATGCGCGCGAAAACCGTGATCTATATCGGGCCAAAATTGACATTGCCGAAGAAATCTTTGGCAACCGGTTCGGATTTTATCGTCCACCGGGAGGCTTTTTCCTGTGGCTTGATGTTGGCGATGACGAGGCCGCGACCCAGAAAATCTGGCGCGAAGCCGGGGTCAAAGTCATTCCGGGCAGTTATCTTTCGATCACCGATGCCAGGGGCGACAATCCGGGCAAACAGTTTATCCGCATCGCGCTGGTGCATGATTTGGCAACCACGCGCGACGGTCTGACACGTATTGCACAGGCACTGGAGAACTGACGTTACCCGTGCCGACATAACACCGACCAAATGATCGACGACACTATCGCGCAAGATACCGACCATAACCAGTTACGGACACCCAGATGAGCAGTCAGTCAAACATTCTTGGAACCGCCTTCATGCCCGGCAGCCTTGTGATGCTGCTGAAACGAAGCGGTTTGCGAATTTGCGGACTTGGACTGGTCCTTTTGGCCATTACCCTGTTCATCATGCTGATCGGGTTCCATCCCGGTGATCCGTCGTTTAACCATGCCAGTGACCGGGCAACGCTGTTTAATCCGCTGGGCATTGCTGGGGCGTATGGCGCAGATTTGATGTTGCGCACCCTTGGTCTGGCGTCCGCATTGCTCACGGTGCTGTTGCTGGGTTGGGGCATGCGGCTGATTGCGGTTAAGCCTTTTAACTGGATGTGGTTACGCTTCCTTGTCTTGCCGCTGGCACTGTTGCTGGTGGCGACCTCCGCTGCTGCCATTGAGCCGGGCATGCATTGGCCGTTAACAGTTGGCCTTGGCGGGTTTGCCGGTGATTTGCTGCTTTCGAAATTACAAACCGGCTTTGCCATGATCGGCATTCCCGGGGCGCGTGCGCTGATTGCTCTGGCGTCTATGGTGCTGGGCATGGTTTTGACCATCTTTTGCATGGCCTATTCGCTGTCTGACTGGGCGCGCCTTGGGGGTGTTCTTGCCTATGCCGCAGGTAAGGTCGCATCAGGCATCCAGGCGGCCATTCCGGGATCAACCAACGATGAACCGGGAACCAAACGCACGGCACGATCACGTCAGGAACCATCGATGGATACCGGCAAAGGCAAAATGGGAACCTCCATTTCCACCCGCCGGTCCGAACCGTCTGCAGGTCACACCGGCGATGACGACGGATATGACGAGCTTGACGACGACGTAGATCACGAACCACCGGTTCATATCGTTGCCGCCCCGGCGGCAAAACTGCAACCCAGTGACAAGGCTTCCGCCCAGCGTCAGGCATCCTTTGACCTTGGATCAGAAGAATACCGGTTCCCGCCGCTTGATCTTTTGAGTGAGCCTGACCCGGCCGACGCCAACCAGATTGATCAGGAAGCACTGGCGCAAAACGCCCGTCTTCTGGAAACCGTATTGCAGGACTTTGGCGTCAAGGGCGAAATCGTTCAGGTCCGCCCGGGCCCCGTTGTGACCCTCTATGAACTTGAACCTGCAGCCGGGGTTAAATCATCGCGCGTGATTGGCTTGGCCGATGATATCGCGCGCTCCATGAGTGCGATTGCCGCCCGTGTTGCCGTGGTACCGGGTCGTAACGTTATCGGGATTGAATTGCCAAATTCACGCCGCGAAACCGTGCATTTGCACGAAATTCTGGCATCGAGTGATTTTGAAAAAAATACCGGCAAGCTCAATATGAGCTTGGGCAAGGATATTGGCGGTACGCCGGTTATTGCCGATCTTTCAAAAATGCCGCACTTGCTGATTGCCGGGACTACCGGCTCGGGTAAATCGGTTGGCGTGAACGCAATGATCCTGTCCTTGCTCTATCGCCTAAAACCCGAAGAATGCCGCTTTATCATGATCGATCCGAAAATGTTGGAGCTGTCGATTTATGACGGCATTCCGCATCTTCTGACCCCGGTTGTCACCGACCCGCATAAGGCGGTTGTCGCGCTTAAATGGGCGGTGCGCGAAATGGAAGACCGGTACCGCGCCATGAGCCAGGTCGGGGTGCGTAACATTGCCGGTTACAACAAACGCATCAAGGAAGCCGCGGCCAAGGGTGAGCAGCTTACACGGCGGGTTCAAACCGGGTTCGACCCAGAAACCGGCAAACCGATCTTTGAAGATCAGGAACTGCCGATGGAGCCGTTGCCATTTATCGTGGTTATCGTCGATGAAATGGCCGATCTTATGCTGGTGGCGGGCAAGGATGTCGAAGCATCGATCCAGCGACTGGCCCAGATGGCCCGTGCGGCTGGCCTGCATTTGATCATGGCGACCCAACGCCCATCGGTTGACGTGATCACCGGCACGATCAAGGCCAACTTCCCGACCCGAATTTCATATTCCGTGACGTCCAAGATCGATTCCCGTACCATTCTTGGTGAAATGGGCGCCGAACAGCTTCTGGGTCAGGGAGATATGCTTTACATGGGCCAAGGGGGCCGATTGCAGCGTGTCCACGGCCCGTTCGTGTCGGACGAGGAAGTCGAAAGCATCGTCAAGCACCTGCGTGATCAGGGAGACCCATCATACCTTGAAACCGTCACCGAAGAACCCGAAGAAGACCCGGTTGCGGCCTATATGGCCGGTGGCAATGCTGGTTCAGGCGGCGGCAATGGATCCGATGATGATCTGTACAATCAGGCGGTCGGGATTGTGCTTCGCGAGAAAAAGGCATCCACCAGCTTTATCCAGCGCAAACTGTCGATTGGCTATAACCGGGCCGCACGCATCATCGAACAGATGGAAGAAAACGGCGTTGTGTCCGGTGCCAACCATGTTGGCAAACGCGAAGTGCTGATGGAAAATATGGATGGTTCGCCTTACGAGTATTAAAGGCCGTTGCATTTGAAAGGGGCGGGCCATTGTCACGGCCACCCCTTTTCAAAACGTCAACTGGCGACGTCGATGTCCGCACATGGTAAGTCGGCAAGACCGGAGCACAAGGCCGCTGTCAGTCGACCCGATTACGAAACTGCACACCTGAACTGATGCGATCCTTGCGCAGCACTGATTTCCGGATCAATCCATCCACAAGAAGCACCTTGAGTGCTGGCAGCAGCGCTCAGTCCTTGGTCAATGTTATCGGCCACGTTTGCATCCTGAGCCAACAACACCCCACCACTGGTCATCCAATTGGCCATCAAATCGCCGGTGGCATTTCCCATCGCGTTCATGATTCTCATCCCTGAATTGCATAAGAAAAGACTTACTATCCAATAGAAGTACAATCGGGAGGACAAGTCAATTCGGGAATGCGTGACGAAGTAAACGTCACATCCAACGCGGCGTGCCGAAATGGGCCTGTCTCCCTGGATTGCCTCAGAGCGTTTTCTCACAAGAAAGAGGCGGGCTGAATTTCAGCCCGCCTCTTTCTGATCGCCAGAACACGCCAAAGTTATCCGCTAATCCTACACGCTTCCAACAGACCCAAATCTGAGATCAGAAGCAGGAATTCGGGGCGCAACGCCGTCATGTCCGTATCTTACCGATGCGTACGGCATTCGATGCTATGGGTATAAGCCGCAGCCGAAAGGCCTGTGTCATCACGACCAATGCTGTAACAGGTCTGCGGTGAGCGCGTCAGCATCGCCGTCTGCAATTCCAAACCCTGATCATCCATTGCAATGATCGTTTTTGCCAAACCGGCACCACCAGAAGCAAGCCAGGCTGCCATCTGGTCATTCGTTGTGCATTCCATTCGCACCATGCTCTTTACCCCAAATTACCATTAAAGATATTCACGCTATGATTGAACGACACCTGCAATCGGATGTCAATATATCCTGATGGTCGGCCAACTGCGTCAAATCGTTTCTAAACAATTGTTTAGAAATTGATCTTGTTGTCAAAATGCCATTTGATGAAACACCATTTTGCCGACAGGCCCAAAGGAAAGATGTGTGACCTTAACCCTCATTGCGGTGACAAAAGACACTGTCGCGGCGTATCTGGATTTCCGGCTTTCTGTCGTCGACGCCAGTACCGCCAGCTACCTTTCTGGAACCGATCAGGTTTCTATGATCCTTGCCAGTACGTCTCATCACTTCTTGCTGGAAGATGATGTCATGGTCGCAACAGCTGCAATCAAACGTAAAACTGATGATGATGGCATGTCGGTTTACGTGTTGATTGACCCGAAAAAGCGCGACGAAAAGCATCTGACCGACCTGATCGCACGATTGCTTAAAACTGAAAACCAACCATCCGTTGATTGCGACACCCGCTACCATCTTTATCCATCCAGCGGGCTTTCCTTTATCGAGGCAGACATGCACGCGATGGGGTTTTCAAAGAACTCAGAAAACATCAAATATGTCCGCGATCCGGGTCCACCACGCGCGGGTGAATTCCCACATGCCGCCAAGGGTGAACAGCTTGGCTATCGCCCGATGGTGATTGATGATGATCTGATTGCGAAATATCCCGACATTTTTTCGCGCATGAGCAACGTCTATGACCGGGCCTTTGCAAGGCGCCCCAATGCACAAAGAATAACCGCCGAGGAACGGGAAAAAAACTACCATCAACTCGATAGTGGTTATGTTATCTGCATGCTGGGTGACGAACTTGTCGCCAGCACACATTTTCTAAAACTTGACCAAGAAGTTCTTGCGACCGAATTGGAATGCCTGCGAAAACACTGGGGAACCGGAGCGGCGGATCTGGTTTGCAAACATCAGGTCAAGGAAGTTACCCGACGCTGGAACCTCCCCATCATTGCCTATGCCGACAAAACCAATGCAGCATCGCGTCGCGCGCTGGAACGCTTTGGCCTCTATCCGGTTCAGGAGCATTTCAGCTGGCAACGCACGTTCTTGGCAGGTTCCCGCATAAATTTTTAAACGTACCATCCCCCATCAAAAACAAAGGCAGGCCATACAAGCCTGCCTTTGTTTTTATGTACCCAACAGAAACGTTTTCTACATCAAAATACCGGACAGCCAAAGGCTGCGCTCGTCGCTGCAGCAGCACTCAGCGCAGAATCAGCGGATTCCGACTCAATACACTGAGGAGCATTTGGATTCCACGTGAGGCCAGCCGCACTCAGTACCGCATCGTCGTCCATGGGTTTTACTGCGTTCGACGCCATGACAGTCCCGCCACTGGCCATCCATGCATCCATCAAGCCCTGTGCCTTATCTTGCATCCGTTCCATGTCTATATCCTTGAATTATGGCAAAATCACCCTTTGATTGAACATTGCCTTCGCCATACTGTCAAGGAATGCGGAACGTGTTTCTTACATGCTACCGAATTGTTTTGACTGGAAAACCTGACCCGAGGCACAACATCAAAACGAGCCTTACCGTATCCTCAAAGAAATAAGGCGGGCAGAATTGAGTTCATGATCAACCGATCAAACGAACCACCCTGCACCTTCCGTTGTTATCGTCATTCATCCAATTCCGCAGACGATCATGAAGGGAAAACCATGGGCCTCCCGCATTTCCCGCCGCACTGACTTCCTGATCAATCCAGTAAAAGAACCGGACGGATCAGGTCTGGAGCTAGAATTTCAAGCAAGGTTTGACCAATACCGGGCAACCCCTGCATCAGGTCGGTTTGAAGTATGTTGTCCCGTGCCATTAACCCCAAAATATTGCCCGAAGCATCGTCAGATACATTTTTGACAGAGGCTTCCACACGCTCCAACCAGGACGCAACACGGGAAAATAAAACGGCATCAAGATTTTCGGGGCCAAGCCCCAAACGCATCGCATATGCCAACATCGACAACCGCCCTGCATGTCCGCAACAGATATTGTCTCGTCCCCCATCAGGAGCCAACATGACCAATTTAATGGCTGTATCAATCTCGACCTGAACAGATGCATCATCAAGAATATGAAGTGCCGCCATGCGTGCCAAACCAACACCCACCGCACCGTGACACCATTGAACGGGGTCCGGCTTGGCCGTGTCCGAACGCAAATCAGGCCATCCATTCAGTGTTGGATCAAACAGACCACGTTCAAAATCCAACCCCTTTTGTGCGGCAATGAGAAAGCCCTGTTCCCCGCTGGCATCATAGAGCTTCAACAGAGCCAAGATCGTTCCCGCCGCACCGTGTGACATTCCCGCCAGTGCGGTCATATTTCCAGATTTCCAATTGGCAGGATCATCAGGAAGATGACGCCCGCACCAAATGGCCCGATCCAGAACCGCTTTGTCATTTGTTGCCTGATACAGGGCAAGTAGCGCCAAAATTGCGCCGGCTGCGCCACTTATGACATCAAGCATCCTATCGGACGCAATCGCATCGCCATCAATCTTCATCGCAAGCTCAACGGCTTCATTGCGCAGTTCGGGCGCATCAAGCAACTTTGCACATTGCGTCAACACATAGATAAGCCCGCCAAGACCATCAAACCCACCAATGGTCTGCACCCCATCACCAGTACCGTCGCGTGCCGCATGACGGGGCGCGGCAAGTGCGGCAAGGGACATTTCGCGCCATCTTGGCGCCCCATCAACTGCGTAGCAGCCGGCAAGGAACAACGCCACACCAGCAGTTCCCGAATAGAGACCATCCCCCATCACAGATACTTCAAATGCCTTGCCATCCCCTGTCGGGTCCGCCGTCAGCCATGTCGCACTATTGCCGGATATAATCGCCTGATCCGCAAGGTCGGTCGCGATGCCAAGGACAACTTCTTTGATCTTTTTGGACAAACCATCAGGCGCAATAGCATCTGACCACGGATGCCGGGCTGGTAAATCTGCCAATACATTGGAAAGCACCGTTTGACGAATTATCGCCATATCTTGCGCCCTTTTGTGCGACAGGCTTTCAAGGCGGGCTGAAATGGTTGGCAAGACCGCCGGTTTTGTCAATTGATCAGTCAACATAACACCATCGGCCCAGACCCCGTCCTGATCGGTCTTGCCAAGGAATATGGGCACATCAAGACGCGTCATTGCGGTGCGTTCTGCGCTATTTACACACCACCCCGGATAGGTATCCATATCCCATCGCGCGCGTCGGCATAAACGTTCAAAATTCAGGCTCCAGACAAAACCGTTTTCCTGATTTTGCGGAATATATGCCGCACTTTCGAGTTGTTTATAATAGTCGGTCGGACGCAGGACATGACGAATAGGCACATCGGCAAATCCATCCACCGGCCCGCCTTTGGCAAGGAAAGCAGCCTTGTTGGTTTCAAGAAACCCGATTGTGTCAGAAAAACCACCAAGAACATCATCAGCATAAAGCGCAATATCAGCAGGTTCACCGTCAATCGTGATCGGCAACCCGGACAGGATACGTTGTTCTTCAACCCACTCACGCGCCATGTCATCATGGTTGATGGATCGGAGTTTTGCCCCACGAACCCTTTGCGGTTTCGCACAGGCAAGTCCGCCCTCATCTATCCAGATACCGCCAGCCTGTTTACGGCGCGGCAAAAGTCCAACGGCAAAAACCCCACCATCAAGTTGGTGTTGTGCCAACTCGCGTGCCTGCAAGGCCCCCGCAGAACCGTGAAAAAGACGCAATTCGGGTTGGAACAAAGTTTCCAGATCAATCACTACCGGACGACCATCTGCCATCAGGATATTTTCATGATGCATGTCACTGCCTTTCAGACAGTACATGATGGCGAGTAATTGTCCCACAGCCCGATAAAAACCCGGTGCCTGATCGCCTGGCAGGCTAGTTTGCTGTTTCACAAACCCCATCCAACCGTAATCACCGCGTGGCCAAACCTTTGCCGCACCAAGGCGAATATCATCGGAAACCTGATCAAACCAGTTAGAAAGCCCACGCCATGCGGCCTCTGCCATGATCGGGCGGGGTTTATAAACGATCTTTTCCCCGTTCTCGAATGTCAGGATCAGTACCGTTTTGCCATGGTCATGAGGGTCGGATATGCCACCGGTAATTCCCTGAACTTTTTCACTGCTCTGCAATTCCGGGAATTCTTGACCAAGCATCGCAATATCTGCGTCAAGACGATCAATGAATGTGCAACTGGTTGCAATCCACTGATCGACAATCACCGCCAAAAGCCGGATCATCACCGGACGGGCGGCCACCAGATTGGCAAAAGGTCCACGTCGTAATGCGCTTTTAAAGGCTTCGTAATGGGCATTACCCGTGATTTCCGTGCCCGACACACCAACTGCCTGACGATAGGTAGTGAAACTTTCAAGCAATGTTTGTTCGTAAACCTCCGCCATGCGCCGGATAAGGATACGATCAAGATCACGCTGGGCATCCAGATGGAAACGAAGTGACGTATCACGCCCCATCCGATTGCGCGCGGCCACCACCACCGGCCAGAAGAAATCGGCAAAGGGAAATTTTTGCATAATGTCGGACGGGCAGGTTTCGCCATAATCCTCATCACCGGCCACAATCCGATCAAATACCCAACGGGCCGTCCCAACCCATCTCGGTAATTCTTCGTCATCACCAAGACGCAGATCGCCCAAAAACGGGGCCACGTCATCTTCGCTTAATCCATCGCGGGCAAGGCGTTTGACAAAAAGGTCACGATCACCATTTGTCGCGTAATCACACCACTTTTTCAGGTTGTCTTGCATGTGATCATTCGATCGCACTGCAGGGTCTGAAGCATTATCAGCATCGGTCACTACCGGAACGTATTTTCCAGAAAGACGCTCATCAATAGTCGCCGCCTTTGCCGCAATTGATGCCCAAAACGGATCGAATTTCATCTATTCCCCTTGACCTTCTGGCGCATTAAAGCATTGATAGTTAAACCTAAGTCCCTTGTTTCGACTTTAAGCCAAGAAAAGTTTTGAGCAACATGCAACTTGTCGCCGTCACACAGGAAAACATCGAGCCCTATGTCGCGTTCCGCTTGGAAATCGCCGACGAAGAAGGACGGCGGTACTACCAAACCTTTGATCTTGCCACCGCCATTCTATCGCAAGGCACTGACTATGTGCTTCAGGACGATGACAGCAAAATGCAGGCGACTGTCACAATCCGACGCAAAGAAACCCGTGATGGCGACTTTCTGGTGATGATGTTGGCCGAAGGCAAAGACAAAAACCCCGAAAAGAATGCAAGCTTGCTGCGTGCAGTTCTTGCGACGGAAAACGCGAATATCGCCACGCGTGACACCCGTTACCACGTTTACAACCCGTCTGAAGTGACTTTGCCGCACACCGAAATGACAGAGATGGGGTTTGCCGAGATACCGGGAACCTATCGCTATAAGCGCGAACCCGGACCACCGCGATCGGGGGAGTTCCCACATGCAGACCGGGCAATTGAACGCGGATATAAAACGCTTATTATTGACGATTCTTATGTCGCTTCTGATCCGGAAATCTTTGAAAAGTTGGCAGACATCTATAACCGCGCCTTTTCAAACCGCGAAAGCGTTACCCCATCCACACCTGAGCGCATGCGCAAGAATTTTGAGGCTGACGCCAATGATATCATCATCGCCAAACTCGGTGATGAAGTTACAAGCAGTATTACGCTCAGCTATCTGGGAAATTCCGTTCTTTCACCGCAATATACCTGCTTGCGGCGCCATTGGGGAACCGGGTCAGTTGACCTGATGTGCCGCCATCTGGCCCGGTTGGTCGCAGACCGGTGGAACATTCCGATTATAGGCTATGCCGAAGCAAGAAATGCCGCATCGTGGAAGGCGCTTGAACGGTTCGGGCTAACGCGGGTTGAAGAACTCATGATCTGGGAACGCTATCTCCCAGCCGGTGAGACATTTTCGCTGTAAGCAATACCGACGACACAAAGATAAAGGCGGGCTGAAATGTAGCCCGCCTTTATCTTTGTGTCGTCGGAAGCTCAATCAACAGAACTGCAAACAATTCACACAGAGCATCCCATGCACCTGAGGTGGTATTCCTAGCCCTGACCACTCATACCTCAACAGTAAGGTGTATATGTCTTTGAGTAGCCAGCAACACTTAAACCTTTGTTATCGGCGTGGGATGGCGAAACCTGTCCCGGGCAAAGAAACTGAAGCGATCCAGCAGCAGCACTTAAACCTTTGTTATCAGCGTGAGATGGCATAGCCCCCCCGGAAATCACACCACCACTTTGCATCCAGTTCATCAGAAGTTCAGTGGACGCATTTTCGTTTCTTTCCATGCTCGTAATCCTTTTGTTTTACAGCAGCCAACCAGAGAAGTTATTAAATCCGATAGCTCATCCACTGTCAATTGATGCACTGATAACTTATTGGCCGCAAACACCTAAATCAAACCAAGGCATCTCATCGTATCAGAGGCTAATCTCAATGCGGCCTGCATCTGTTTGCGAAAATCCTGACTCAGTTTTCTGCGCACTGTTCGTATCAGATCGTCCGCCCCGGGCCACAGGGCGAAATATCATACGTTTCTCTTGACCTTCACAGGAATTAACGACTTGATAGATATAGTATATTTTAGTTTTCATGCCCGTAGAAGTTTTCTGACATATGCAGTTACTTTCCATCACGCAAGACAATATCGAAGCCTATATCGCTTTTCGGTGGGAAATCGCCACCGAGGAAGGTCGACGTTATTACGATAGGATAGACCTTGCGACGGCCATTCTCACCCGGGGCGACGATTTGGTTCTCCAAGATGAGAATGGTGAGATGCTGGCAGCTGTGGTGATTTCTCGAAATCAGTATCACGATGGCAGTTGCCACGTCAGGATCTCAATCGACGATCGCAGCAAGAATCCGAACACACTTGCTGGTTGGCTCCGTTACGTTCTGCGCCATGAAACCGACACTGTAGTCAAGGTGGATACATGTTTTCACGCTTGCAATCTGCCAGAACTCTCGCTGCCGTCAGCAGAAATGACAGATATGGGTTTTGCGGAAGTTCCGGGAAGCTATCGCTATGAACGAAAACCCGGCCCACCTCAAACTGGTGAATTTCCGTACGCCAGTCGCGCGATCGAACTGGGATATAAAGCGGTTATACTTGATGACGTTACAATCGCGTCCAACCCTGACATCTTTGAGAAACTTACCGAAGTCTATAACCGTGCCTTTTCCATCCGGGGCAGGGTTTCACCGGTAACACCAGACGGTATGCGCAGAAATTACGAAGCCGACAGCAACACGATGATCATTGCAAAACTCGATGACGAAATCGTCGCCAGCACAACTTTGACCAATATGGGCGATTCCATTTTGGGACCACAAATCAGTTGTTTGCGAAAACATTGGGGAACGGGGGTTTCCGACCTGATCTGCCGTCTTTTCACGCAAATTGTGGCCGACCAATGGAATCTTCCAATCGTCGCATATGCAGAGGTCGGGAATTCAGCATCCTGGAGGGCGCTTGAGCGATTTGGGTTGGTTCGGAATAAAGAATATATGATCTGGGAGAAGATGGTTCCTTCAGGCCAAAGTTTTACGCTTTGATCGAAGAAAAAGGCGGGCTGAAATTCAGCCCGCCTTTTGATGTTTTATGACCGGAAAGATCAGATCGACTGGTTGATCCAGTCAACAAGTGCGCTTTTCGGCAGTGCGCCAACTTTCATTGCTGCAACTTCGCCGCCCTTGAAAATCATCAGGGTCGGGATGCCGCGCACACCGTATTTTGCCGGGGTGTTCGGGTTTTCGTCGATATTCACCTTGGCGATCGTGAGCTTGCCGCCCAGTTCACCGGCGATTTCATCGAGATATGGCGCAATCTGCTTACACGGACCGCACCATTCTGCCCAGAAATCGACCAGAACCGGGTCGTTGGAACCCAGAACGTCGCTATCGAACGAACCGTCGGAAACTTTAATCGTGGTCATACTTTCAGTATCCTAGTTGTTACGAGGCTTGGGGTCGTCCCCCACACACCTCGATCCGCTGTATGAGGCCAAGGTAGGCAGCACTGACGCAAACGTCAAGCGCATTGGGCGATCTGCTGCAATGTCGCCAGCGCAAAGCCAAGACTTCTGCAGAGTCGCAGCCTTTAGCCAAAATTCAGAACATGATCGGGAAGCTCCACCATCCACGGCCCATTGGTCCAGAGGATAAAGCACCTGACATTCTTGCCCGGATACATCTGCCGCAAAGCCGCACGATAGATCGACATTTGACGGCGGTATGCCTTGGGCGTGCCCTCCACATCGCGCGGCGGCGGGCGGTTGGTTTTGTAATCGACAATCATGACCTCATCGTCACGCACCGCAAGACGGTCAATCTGGGCGGAAACAACATCCCCACCCACAACACCGACCAACGGCACCTCGGCGCGTGATCCGGCGGCAAAGACCGGGGCAAAGTCGGGATTTTCAAAAATGCGAAGGGTTTCATCGGCAATTTCGCCCTGCTGATCGGGCTCAAGACCGTGGACCGATTGCGCAAGGAACCGTGCGGCGGCTGCACGGCGGGCGTCCACCGGAAGGTCTGGCAACAATTCCAGAAGCTTGTGGATCAAAAGACCGCGTTTAAAACTTTGGCCCTGATCACCGCCCAAGGGCGACTGGAAAACCTCGTCGTCTTCGATCATTTTACTGGGTGCCAGCGGCTTGGGCGGGAAGGTTTCAACCGGTGCCGTCGCACGGATCAAGGTACGGGCACGGGGCTGTTCCTGCGCATCATTTGCCGCCACACGGTCGGGTTTGGGGGCCTGACTTTGATCGGTTTGCCATATCCAGCCTTCCCCCGCCCAGCCGGACCCGGAATAGGCACCAAGATCAATCTGTTCGGACTTGGCATAGCCTTCCATCGCCTGTTCACACAGATTGTACCAGCAATGATCCGGCGCCTTGCGGCGCCCCTGCCAACCACAAATATAAAGCCGGTCTTCGGCACGGGTCAGCGCAACATAAAGCAACCGGTTATATTCCTGATCGCGTTTGACCGCGATGGCATCGCGCAAGCGGGATACAACATCGGTTTCAAGAGCGACACGCGGTAACCAGAACATCAAATTGCGGTCTTCCTGCCAAAACAGGTTTGGCGCCTGTGTTGGTACCTGCATGGTATCGGGCAAAAAGACGATGGGTGCCTGTAGCCCCTTGGCCCCATGCACGGTCATGATGCGGACTTCATCGCGCCCGCTTTGTTCAAGGTCACGCTTGATTTCCGCATCACCGGCCATCAACCAGTGCAAAAATCCCTGCAAGGTCGGCGCATGATCGGCTTCATAGCCCATGGCAAGGTTGAGAAACTCATCAATCGGGTCGTTGGCTTCAATCCCCAGCCGTCCAACAAGGCGCGCACGTACACCACGGGCATCCTCGCCCCGCCCGCCCAGCAATTCGGCAAACAGTTCAAACGGACGTTCGTAATCGACCCGCCCCAGCCATTTGAACAAAAATCCATAAGCGCGCGTGAACGGCGATCCGTCCTCAACAATGGCAGCCTTTTCACGCAGCGCATGCCAAAGGGTTCTGGGCCGATTGTGGGCAATTTCAAACAACTGATCGTCATCAAGCCCGATCAACGGACTTTTGAGCACTTCGGCCAGTGTCAGATCGTCCTCGGGCATCAGAAGGAACCGACCAAACGCCACCAGATCCATTACCGCCAACTGATCGGTGATTTGCATCCGGTCAACACCGGCCACCGGCACATTGCGTTCCTTAAGCGCCTTGACCACTTCATCGACAAAGGCGGTCCGGCGGCGCACCAAAATCATGAAGTCACCGGCCCGCACCGGACGCCCGCGCGACGTCAGGATTTCGCCTTCATCAATCGCATGGCGAATGCGCCCGGCAATCACCCGGGCCAATCTAATTTCCGGATCCTCAAGGCGCACAATCCGGGTCGGTGGCGTCCATGGGTCTTCAGGCGTGCGTTCTTCGGGTTCGACGGCTGGCCAAAGTTCAATCCGGCCCGCCTGCCCGACGCGAAACGGGCTGTGGGCGACATCATCGCCTTCATCCCCAACGCCCTGTTTGGCAACCGGCCCGGCAAAGACACGATCCACCGTGCCCAAAACCGCATCGGTGGACCGGAATGAGATGTTCATCGGCACTTCACGCCATGCGGCTTCGATTTGCTGGGCCCGTTCACGGAAATAACGTCGCATTTCGGCAAATTTTTCCGGATCGGCCCGCTGGAAGCTGTAAATCGATTGTTTCGCATCCCCAACGGCAAAGATGGTGCGGGGTTTATCGGCATGACGTCCGGCGTCGATAAAGAATTCTTCGGCCAGAATACGCACCACTTCCCATTGTTCGGGGTTGGTGTCCTGCGCTTCGTCAATCAGGATGTGATCAAGGCCTTCGTCGAGCTTGAACAACACCCATCCCGCCATGCCGGCCTGACGTTGCAAAAGGCTCAGGCTGGTCAGGATCAAATCATCATAATCAAGGCGGGCATGCAGCGCCTTTTTCGTCGCATAACGGTCCAGCATCGCGTTGCCAATGGTGATCAAGGCCGCCGTCGCCCCGGCCATCGCCGCAGCCTTACGCAAGCGATCAATTTCAATCAGCCGCGCGCCTTCGTGTTCCAGCGCATCAGCCCCCATCGGGTGGTTTTCAGCCGCCCCCTTGGTGATCAGTTTGGCACGCGGTTCCCCCGCAGCGGTAAAGAACACACTGCGATACTCACCAAATACCGAAAGCCGGTCTTCGACATTGGTTTTTTCCAAAAACTGCGCCAAGGCTGGCACACGTGCCTGATCGGTTTTGGTTCCGGCCTCAAGGGCGGCAAGCCCGCGCATCAAACCATCGCGGTCAAAGGCATCGTCTGACAGGGCCTTTCGCAAAATCGCGTCTTCGCTGACCCCGACCGGCACACCAAGGGCCGCATAGACCGCATCGCGCATGCGGTCCGCCCCGCCAAGATTGGTCAACATGCGTTTAAGACGGCCGCGTTCGCGCGCAAGTTCGCTCATGACCTCGCCAAAGGCACCTTCGCGAACTTGTCCGGTCACAACCGACAGCGCATCTGCCAAACCCTCATCGCGCCCGGTGCGGGCAAAGGCCAAGACTTCTTCCTGCACCGCGGCCATGGTTTCGGCGGCTGTTCGGTCATCCATGATTTCAAAATGCGGTGCCAGACCAGCTTCAAGCGGAAAACGCCGCAACAGCGACTGGCAAAAGGCGTGAATGGTCTGAATTTTCATACCACCCGGCGCATCAAGAACCCGTACGAACAATTGCCGCGCGCGCATGGTTTCGTCTGAGCTGGGAGCTGCCCCCGAAAGATTGGTCAGATCGTCATGAAGGGCGCGGTCCTCCATCGTGGCCCAATGCCCCAAACGCTCATTAACCCGGTTGGCCATTTCGGCCGCTGATGCCTTGGTAAAGGTCAGACATAAAATCCGATGGGGTTCGGTGCCAGAGAGCATCTGACGCAAAACCCGGTCCGAGAGAACCTTGGTCTTGCCCGCCCCGGCCGATGCCGACACCCAGACAGACGCACTTGGATCAGACGCACTGCGTTGCAGGACATTGGGATCAGTTCCACGCATTTCGGTCATGACTTATCCTCAGGCACAGCCTTGATGTTAGCGCTAACATCGCCATTCTCGACATTCTCGACATCTTCGCTGCCCATCCATTCGCGCCGACGTGAAAGATGAACATAGTCGGAATATTTCGGCGCATGATCAGGATGTGGCACGCTGAGATACGGTGTCGCCGGATCGGCAAAGGCCGCGGCCAAATCGTTCACCCCATCAACCGCCTCATGCGCCAGTGCGGCGGGCGTGGTTTTCATGCGATTGGTATTGATCTCGACAATCTCGCCCGCCGGATCACCACCCGAAAGCTTCCAGAACGCCATCGATGCGGGCGGACCAGCCGGCACATCGCCAAAGCCCCCCTTTTCGGCAATCGCGGCTTCAAGGGGTAATTGCGGCGCAAAGCCGTTTGCTACATCCCCCTGACTGGGCGGTGCGCCGGTCTTATAATCAATGATCGCAATGCCACCATCGCGAAGCGCGTCAATCCGGTCGGCACGGGCATACACCTGAAACCCGCTTGGGGTATCAAGGGTACCTGATTGCTCGGTATAGGATTTACGCACATCGCCACGCCGCGCGGCTTCGGTCTGAATGAACCATTTGGCAATCCGTTCGAACCGCGGCCACCAGAACGCCCAAAGCCCCGGTCGGGCGGCCAGGGGTTTGAATACGTCACGACCAATGATCAGCAGTTCCTGTTCACCGTCCGGCGGCAAATGATCAGGATGCCGTGCAATGAATTGATCAAGGGCGTCATGGATTAGATTACCGTAATCGGCAGCACCGGGGTCTTCGTCCACCCCGTCAAGCTTGCGCAGCCCCAAGATGTGGCGGGCATAGATCGCATAGGGATCGCGCATCCATGTTTCGATCTGGGTGACGGACAAACGTTGCGGGCGGGCCGACACCGGCGGTTTTGGGGCTGGGCGACCAATTTTACGGCGCATCTCGTCGGCGGGTTCATCAAGCGTTTCGGCCAGTGCGCGCCATTCGGCGGCATCGGCAGTTTCCATCGAAACCCCGGATTTGCGCAGAATGTTTTCAATGCGTAACAACCACCGCGATGGCACGGTTGGTGTGCCTTCAACACGCAAAGCACGCGTCATCACCACATTGGGCGAACAAAAAAGCTGCTGAAAATCATGGGCCGATTGCCCGACCCGGTGTTCGGGGGCAGGCAGGCCGAATTTTTGGCGCATCGGGCGGCTCATCCACGGGTCGGCACCGGCTTCGGGGGGCCAGACGCCCTCGTTCAGGCCACCAAGGATTGTCAAATCGGCTTGCTGCATCTGGGCTTCGACCGTGCCCCAGATAAACAGGCGCGGATGTTTGCCATAACGCGGGCGCACCGCCCGGTCCGCCATCAACGCATCCAGAAACGCGCCATAGCGATTGCCGGGCATCGCCACGAACTCGCCAAGGGCATTGAGCAATTCATGGACGAAATCGGCCAAGGCTTCGCCCGCCTCCCCGCGCCACAGGCGATCCGCACCGGGCTGACTATCACTTGCGGCCAGGGCTTCGGCGGCCATGATGTGGCTGCGCAATGCACCGACTGGAGACAGCGTTTTATCGGCATTCAAATCGGCAAGCGGGGTCAGGCATTCAGCACAACGTGCAACCAGATCGGTCAACCGCGCATGATCATCGCGGGTGCGTTCAATCCGGGCATGGGCATGTTCCGAACCACTGTTTTTCATCCGTTCAATGAATTCATCGCGCCAGCCATCAAGGGCGGTTTGCAAACCATCCAACCCCGGCCCCGGGCGCGCCCCGCGCAAGACGTTTTGTTCCAAAAGGCGGGTCAACACGCGGAAGGTTTCAGGCGGAATCCCCGCCGCCGACAACGGATGTTTCAGCAATTCAAGCAACGGCACGGGGGCGAATTCTTCCTGCACCGCGCGCACCACAAGACGCAGATAAATCGCCGGTGCGGTGTCATGAAGCGGGATCCCCGCCGAGTCATCAATTTCAACTTCCCAGCGGCGAAGTTCAGTTGCCACACGCCGCGCAAGGCCACGGTCCGGGGTCACCAGCGCACAGGTCATGGCGGGATTTTCAAGGGCGTCGCGCATCATCACCGCAATGGTGGTGGCTTCTTCGCGCGCACCCGAACAATCCACCCGCAATACGCCGCCCAAAACGTCTGGGGCGAACCCGGTAATGTGACGCCAATGATGGGTGGTTTTGGCCGGGCGCAGGGCTTCGCGCGCCAAACGGCGGCGCTCAATCGTGACATCACTGTCGCCCCCCAACGCAGGCCAGGGCAAAACACTGTCCGCACTGCGCCCGATATGGCGCAATGTCTTGTCCAAAAGATGCTGGGGATGGGCGGCGTCATCTTGAATGGCGGCCCAGTCTTCATGGCTAACCCCCGACATCAGGCCGGGCAAAACCACGCGCCCCTTGGGCATGGCAAGGACCGCCGCCATCAAATTGCGCAAGGCCGGGAACGGCCCGGTCGAGCCGACAATCAGAACGGGGGTTTGCGGGGTATTGTTCTGCCACAGTTCAATCTGTGCCTTGATCAGGGCATTACGCCGCATCGCCCGGTCGCTGACGTCCTGAGTTGCCAGAATACCCGGCCAATGCAGGGTCAGGATTTGCAGGAATTCTAACGTCAACTGCCAGTGTTCAGCGAATTCTTCAGGCACCAGTCCTTTAAGATCATCAAACTGGCAGTTTTCGGTTTGAACCTGATCAAGAAAGCGGGCCAATTCCCCGGCCAGACGGGCGGCCTGATCGGCGGTCGGTTTTTCACCGCGATGATCAGACCGCGTCATGATCAATCGGGTCAGCAGCAATTTGCGTTGCAAATCCGGGATGGCGGGCGGCAGATCAAGGGTGGCCTGTTGCCCGCCTGCGCCATAAACCGCCAATTCATCCTCGTCTGCCTCGCCGAGTGGTCGAATGGTCGGCAATAACGTCACCGCCCCGCCCGACTGGCGCAAAAACGCATCGCGCATCACCTTGGCCGACCGGCGATTGGGCACCATCAAGACGTAATCAGGCAGTGCATCGGGCTGATCGGTGGTTTCGGCCATCAGCTGTTTGGCAATCAGATCGGCAAAGGCCTCGCCCGGCGGGACAAAAAACAGGTTTTCGGGGTTCGCCATGTCCTGGGCGAAGGCATCAGATGCGTCCATATAATCAAACAGGTCGGCCATTATAGCTCCCCGACTGTTGCCTGTTTGGCGCGTTCGTCTTCCAATGCCCTTGCAATGATCGGTTCGGCCTCGGCAAGTGCGTCTGGCGTACCGATATGGAAATGACGCCCGTCATGCACCAGACCATAGCATCGTCCAGCCGCAAGGGCCTTGTCATAAACCACATTTAGCGAAAAGGACCCATCAGGCGTATTTTCAAACAGGTGCGGCGATAAAACCTGCACACCGGTAAAGAAATAGGGTGCGGATGGCGCGTCCCCACGTCGTTTTAACCGCCCGTCGACCTGCCAGAAGAAATCACCCGCCCCGTCATAACCAAACGCCCCCGACACGGGATAAAGCGCCAGCAACGCATCCATATGTTCGGGATCAAATGCCGCCATCAACCGATCAAAAAGTGGTTCGGCCCCTTCGGTCCAGAACACATCGGCATTGGCAACCAGCACCACATCACGGTCAAGCATCGGCAGGGCCTTTTTCACCCCGCCACCGGTTTCCAAAAGGTCCTCCTCGGGCGATGTCAGAACCTTGGGCGCGCTGCGCATTCCGACATGATCAACAATCATCTGTCCCAAGTAGTGGCTGTTGACCACGGCCTGATCAAAGCCAGCAGCGGCAAGTTTATCGAGCACATGATCAAGCATCGGTTTGCCCGCAACCGGCACAAGTGGCTTTGGCATCGTATCGGTAATCGGGCGCATGCGTTTGCCAAGACCGGCCGCCAGTACCATCGCCTGTGCTTTCTGTGTGCTGCCGGTCATTGAGGCGCCTTTTTGTTTGAATGCGTTGGGCTCAGGCTAATGTTCGGGGCCTTGCGGGCATCATAAGGAATGTGGGTTTCCACCCAGTGATGCAAGGCAGGCAACCCATCGACCGCCCCGCGTAGAATAAGATCCCAGCAGCGCGGGATAAAATCGAAATAGCGCGTTTTCCCGGCCTTGATCGCAAGCCAGCCAAACCGGCCCAATATCCTGAAATTACGCACCATCGAATTGGCGATATAAGCCGTTTCGAAATCGGAATGATCAAGATTTGGGAAGGCCGCCAGATAGAACTGCTTCATCCGGCTTTCCAGATCCGGGCTGATGTCGTGGCGCACATCGCGCAAGAGCGACGCCAAATCATAGGGACGTGGGGCAATGGCGGCGTCCTGAAAATCAATGATCCCGCAATCATCCCCGCCGTCGCCATTTTCCACCAGCATCAGGTTATCGACATGATAATCGCGGTGAATGATCGCATCCCCAACCCGCCAGCACAGCGGCAAGACATCATCAAGCAACCGATCAAAATCGACCATCGCAGCATCACGCTTCTGCGCATCAGGGATGATCAATGGCAGATAATCGGTTTTGAAACTGGTCAGCATGCGCCGGAAATTGTCGGGCCCATAGGTCACCAATCCGCAATCGGCCACTGCGCCAGCATCACAAAACCGATGCAGCCCAATCAGCTGATCCACCGCACGCAGATAAAGCCCGTCCTGCCCGACCCCATCCATCATCCCGCCCGACTGAAGCGCACGGGTAAAGGTGACATCACCAAAATCTTCGATCAGGACAAGTCCGCGTTTCACATCAGACGCATGGATTTTTGGCACCCGCCATCCGGCGCGCTCAAACAAGGCCGTCGTCTGTAACACCGGCTCAACCGATGCCGGACGTTCCGGGTTTTCGTAAATGCCGTGTGGGTCAACATGGACCGCACTGGGCGGGAAATCCATCAGAAGGGCGGTGTCATGTTTGCGTTCAAGCCGAAAATATTTCCGCGCTGACGCGTCATCGACCAAGGGCATGACCTGTGCCGTCTGCCAGCCACAGGCGCCAAGAAAATCCTGACGATCTGCGTTGCGCCGCCCCTGTTCGACTGTGGTGCCCGTCATTGGGTTTTTCCCGTCATATTGGCAATCCGCGATTCCCAGTCTGCGCCATGGGGTTCAAGCACAAACACGCGCGCATCCTCGTTCGGTCCGGGTTCGATATGAATATCCAGCCGGTTTTGCGGGGTCAGATAATCCAACCGGTCAGGCCATTCGATCAGGCTGACCGCATCGGCAAAGGCATCTTCGATATCAAGTTCGTGGACTTCTTCCGCGTCAGACAAACGATAAAGATCAAAATGCCAGACCGGCAGGGGATCAAACTCGTAAACCTGCACCAGCGTAAAGGTTGGACTGGGGACTTCTTCGTCCGGATTGTTGGCCACCGCGCGCACAAAGGCGCGGCAAAACGCGCTTTTTCCCATGCCCAATGTGCCATGCATCAGGATCACATCCCCCGCCTTGGCGATGGATGCTAATTGGCCTGCAAGGGCTTCGGTCCCGTTTTGATCACTGACAGCGACGGTCTTGCTCATGATGTCCGTTTATCGATTGGCAAATGGATGTTGTATGGTCCCCTTTTGTAGGGGGTGAAGCCGCCCGTTCGCAATGATTTTACGACGTGGCGATAAAGGTCACAGCAAAACCGGGCAGTGGCGGCAAATTTGGCCGGTTTACATTGCGATATTCTGCCCCAAATGCTATTTCGCCCATGTTAGTTTTCCCGCAGACCGCCGGGCTTAGGGTCTGTACCGATTAATTTGGATGGATTAAACATGTCAGACGCATCAAACAGCACAGATATTGCCATTATTGGCGCAGGCCCGGTTGGGCTTTTTGCGGTTTTCGAAGCCGGTATGCTGGGGCTTAAATCCCATGTGATTGATGCGCTTGGAATGGTCGGCGGCCAGTGCAGTGCGCTGTATCCGGAAAAGCCGATCTTTGACATCCCGGCCCATCCGCAGATCGCCGGTCAGGATCTGATTGATCAGCTTGCCAAGCAGGCTGCTCCGTTTGAGCCGACGTACCATTTGGGTCAGCAGGTCACCAAACTTGAAAAACGTGACGATGGCCGCTTTACGCTGACCACCAGTACCGGCACCGTAATTGACGCTGGTGCGGTTGTCATTGCGGCAGGATGTGGTGCGTTTGGCCCGAACAAGCCGCCAATGGATGGCCTTGACGATTACGAGGATTCCGGCGGGGTTCAATATTACGTCAAACGCCGCGCTGATTTCGCTGGAAAAAAGGTTGTGATTGCCGGCGGCGGGGATTCGGCGGTTGATTGGGCATTGTCGCTGCATGATGTTGCCGAAAAGGTCATGGTGGTCCACCGTCGCCCGAAATTCCGTGCCGCCCCTGACAGCAGTGCAAAACTGCAAGCATTGGCCGAAGCCGGGAAGATCGAAATGGTCATCCCCTATCAGCTCAAGGGCCTTCGCGGTGAAAACGGTGTGCTGTCGCATGTTGTTGTCGCAACTCTTAAGGGCGAAGAACGCGAACTTGAAGCCGATCACCTTTTGCCGTTCTTTGGCCTTGCCATGGAACTTGGACCGATTGCCGACTGGGGCCTGAATGTCGATAAAAACCATATCGGTGTGACACAGGCGACCATGGAAACCTCGGTTCCGGGCATCTTTGCTATTGGCGATATCGCCCATTACGAGCATAAATTAAAACTGATCCTGTCTGGCTTTGCCGAAGGGGCAAGTGCGATCCATGCCGCGCGCAGCTACCTGTTCCCGGACAAGGAATTCCACTTCGAATATTCGACCACCACAGGTGTTCCGAACGAATAATCCATAGGCATTTCAGGAAAGCGCACCATGACCACAAATACCCCGACCCATGTTGGTGGCTGTCTTTGTGGCGCGGTGCGTTTTTCCGCATCTGGCGACCCGGTTGGTGCCAACCACTGCCATTGTGGCATGTGCCGCAAGGATAGTGGATCGGGTGTTTCCACCTTTGTCAGCTTTCGGACCGATGCCGTCACATGGGATGGCACACCGACCGATTACGAAAGCACACCGGGTAAATATCGCGGATTTTGCCCCAAATGCGGGTCGAGCCTGACATGGTGGAGCCGCGAAAGTGCTGACACCATTGACCTGCGCCTTGGCAGTTTTGATGACCCGACCTGTTTTAAGGCGAAAAAACATCTTTGGGTCAGCACAGCCCTGCCCGAATTTTCCGTGATTGATCCCGACATCGATCATTTCGATCAGGGCAGCTAACAGGTTTGGCCAAGTAGTCTTTAGGCTTTAGACCGTTGGCACTGTGCCACCATCAATTGTGTATTCAGCGCCATGAACGGATGCTGATCGATCTGATGCCAGAAACGCAATCAGCTCTGCCACCTCTTCAGGCTGTGCTGGGCGACCAAGTGGAATACCCCCCAAAGCATCAAGAATACTTTGTCGTGCGTCTTCTTGACTAATCCCGTCCCCTTCAGCAATGCGCGCCACCATTGCCTTGGATGCATCGGTATAGATCCAGCCCGGTGCGACCGCATTGACACGCACCCCTTTGGGGCCGACTTCTTTTGACAGGACTTTGCTATACGTTGTCAGGGCGGCTTTTGCGGCGGCATAAGCCGTTGTCGCATCAAACAAAGGCAGGCGTCGCTGGATCGAAGATGTGTGAACAACCACGCCGTTACCACGCATAATCATTTCCGGAACAAAACAACGGTCCAGACGAACCGCGGCCATCAGGTTAAGGTTAAGTTCCTTTTCCCATCCGGCATCATCAATCACCGCAAACCCACCGGACGGATTAGATGATCCGCCCAACACATGGATCAGAATATCCACCCCACCCATGCGGTCATGCACTGCTGTCGCCAGTTTCTCAACACCGTCTGTGGTTGCCAGATCAGCCTGCACATAACATTCACGGGCAATATCATCGGGTTTCTCGCCTCTGGCGGCTGTGATCAGGGTCGCACCGGCAGCGAGCATGCGTTCAACAACAGCCTTTCCTGTACCCTTGGTTCCACCCGTCACAAGAACGCGCTTCTGCGCAAATTCCTGTGATAAATCAGGAAGTTTCAACATATCATGTCCATTCATCTTTAATGCGAAGAACCCATCAGCAAGCCACAGCGATCACCTAATCGAAAGTGTCGCAATCTTGTCGTTCACAAGCTCGAACCGGTAATCAAGTTCGACAGGACTATTGGGGAAATTACCGCTAACTTTGGCTTTCACCAGAACCTGATCCGGTGTTTCAACAATTTCAATCGGTTCGGCAGTAAAGCGGTATTTTTGCTTACCTTCGATCATCCACTTTTGGATTTCGCGTCGTCCATGATGTTTGCGATTTTCATCGCCCACCAACGCATTCTCGTCAAAGGCCAACGCCTTGTCTGCACTGCTATTGGTCGGATCGAAATAGACCGCTATCGGGCCAGGAAGTTTGATCATCACCTATGCTCCTGTGTTCACTTGTCAGGCAGGCATTTTTCAACCAAACTTACTTTCTGTGAAGTACGCACTTTAAAGTAAGTGACTGTGTAATTTGTAAGAATGTCAAAGATTTATACCCCATCATCCGCAGCGTCGGGCATCGAGACTGTTTTGAAAATGCTCGAAGGCAGGTGGAAACTGATTATCCTGTTCCACCTGTTTGGCGGAAAGGTTCAGCGATATTCCGATTTGGAAAAACTGATCCCCGGCATTTCACAGAAGATGCTCGCTCAGCAGCTGCGCCAGCTTGAATCCGATGGAATAATTGAACGCAAAGTCTATCCGCAAGTCCCGCCCAAGGTTGAATACCGCATGACTGAATGGGGGCAGTCACTTTGCCCCGCACTTGATGCCTTACTGAAATGGTCGGAAGCCCATCCATCGCCCAACAAGATTGAGTGATGTCGATCCTTTCGATCAGGGCAGCTAAAACATCCCCTGCTTAAACCTGACCTCTTGAAACACTTCAAAAATAAGGGCTTTTGGCTCTGGCCCTTAGCTTGCATTCATGTCAGGCTGCTAAACTCCACTGACAGTCGAAATCTGCACACACCACCATTAAGGGGGCCTTTATGAGTGACCAACGTCAGGAAGACCAAAAGAACCCGAGCTTCATTACAAATATGCATAAGCTGATTCTTTTTGGCTCAGGCACCTTGCTGCTGGGAACTTTGCTGTTGATGGTGACGTTTCAGGCCGCAATTGAAATGATGATGCACGGCCGGTCGGCGGGCAGCTTTATGGTTGTCATTGGCACAGCGGTTGCCATCGGCCTGCTTGTTGCCGGTTCGACCATCATTTCAAAATGGGTCTCGCGCAAAGTCCAAGCGATCCTGGAAGAATAAACCGTCCCGTTGATCCAGTCGGATCGCCCGGTGCATGGATCAGGATCAGACCACATCGACTTTCAAGAAGTCGGCAAGCACACCAACAATCATTGCGTGATCCTCGGCGGAGGCCAGCCCCGATACGGTGATCGCCCCGATTACACCAACACCACAAACCCGGATCGGGAAGCTGCCGCCGTGATCGGCATACTCAGCAAAATCAAGGCCATGATCGGCAAGCGTTTTGCCCTTGGTTTGCAGGGTCACGCCAAACCGCATCGAACTTTCATGTTCGCGTAAGGTCACATTGCTTTTACGCCGTGCCCAGCCGTCATTTGCCGGTTTGGCCCCGGGAAGGGATGCGTGAAACAGGGTACGGTCCGGGGTGCGGATATTGATCGCAACGGGTGCGTTTTGCGCCTGTGCCACCCCCACCAGTTTGGAACCGATTGCCCATGCTGTGTCTTCGTCAAAGCGGTCAAACACCAGTGCTTCTTCCTGTTTGATCAGACGGTCAAGCTCCATGGGTCGGCTCCTGCGATATGTGTTGTGGTTGGATCATCCATAGCGCAGCGAAGGTACTTCTGAAAACAGCAAAGAAAAAAGGCTGCAACCCCAATGGGATGCAGCCTTTGTTTTGATATCGAAACTTCGGCAATCGCCTATTTATCGTCGCCCATCTTAAGCGCATTGATAAAGGCCGACTGTGGGATTTCCACCTTGCCGAACTGACGCATCTTTTTCTTACCGGCCTTCTGTTTTTCCAGAAGTTTACGTTTACGCGACACGTCACCGCCGTAACATTTTGCCGTCACGTCTTTGCGCATTGCCGATACGGTTTCACGGGCAATCACCCGCCCGCCAATGGCGGCCTGAATGGCGACTTTAAACATCTGACGCGGGATAAGATCCTTAAGACGTTTGCAAATCTCACGGCCACGGTATTCTGCGGCCGAACGGTGAACCATCAATGCCAGCGCATCAACCGGATCTTCGTTGACCAGAATGGAAACCTTGACCAGATCGCTTTCGTCATACCCAGCGATATCATAATCAAAGCTGGCATAGCCACGCGAAATCGATTTCAGACGGTCATAGAAATCAAACACCACTTCATTGAGCGGCAATTTATAGACCACCATTGCGCGGTTCCCGACATAGGTCAGGTCAAGCTGAACGCCACGGCGTTCGGTACACAATGTCAAAATCCCGCCAAGATAATCGTCGGGCACCATGATGGATGCCTTGATCCATGGCTCTTCGATTTTGGCGATCTTGGTGACATCGGGGAAATCTGCCGGATTGTGCAGCAGGATTTCTTCGCCCTTGCTCATGGTGATCTTGTAGGACACCGACGGTGCGGTCGTGATCAGATCAAGCTCGAACTCACGTTCAAGACGTTCCTGAATGATCTCAAGATGCAAGAGCCCCAGGAAACCACAGCGGAAACCAAGACCAAGTGCGGTCGAGTTTTCCGGTTCGAACTGGAACGATGCGTCATTGAGATGCAGCTTTTCAAGCGCATCACGCAGGGTTTCATATTCGCTGGTGTCGACCGGGAAAATGCCACAGAACACAACCGGAATGGACGGTTTGAAACCGGCCAGCGGTTTGGCGCATGGGCGTTTGTCTTCGGTAATGGTGTCACCGACTTCACATTCGGCAACGGTTTTCATACCGCAATTGATAAAGCCGACTTCGCCCGGGCCCATTTCCTCAAGCGCGATCGGTTTTGGCGTAAACACCCCGACACGGTCAATGGTGTGGGTGACCTTGGCGTTCATGAAACGGACCTTCTGGCCGCGCTTGAGCGTACCTTCCTTGACCCGCACCAAAATCATCACACCGAGATAGGCGTCATACCAGCTATCAACCAGCAAAACTTCAAGCGGTGCGGTCGCATCCCCGGTCGGGGATGGAAGACGGGTTACCAGTGCTTCAAGCACGTCTGGTACACCAAGGCCGGTTTTCGCCGAAATCATCACCGCGTCGCTGGCATCAATGCCAATCACTTCTTCGATCTGTTCTTTGACACGGTCTGGTTCTGCCGCAGGCAGATCAACCTTGTTTAAAACAGGAACAATTTCGTGGTTGTTTTCAATTGCCTGATAAACGTTGGCCAGCGTCTGGGCTTCGACACCCTGTGCGGCATCCACCACCAGAAGCGACCCTTCGCAAGCAGCAAGGGAGCGCGACACTTCATAGGCAAAGTCGACGTGACCGGGCGTATCCATCAGGTTGAGGGTATATTCAACCCCATCCTTGGCGGTATATTTAAGACGCACGGCCTGTGATTTGATGGTGATGCCACGTTCACGTTCGATATCCATCGAATCGAGAACCTGCTCAGCCATTTCACGGTCGGTCAGGCCGCCGGTCAACTGGATCAGACGGTCGGCCAGGGTCGATTTACCGTGGTCGATATGTGCGATGATCGAAAAATTACGAATATGCTTAAGGTCGGTCATATGGCTGCTTCTGGCACTAAAGTTGGCTCGCATTCGGCCAAGGGGCAAAACAATATCGAAACGCTGTGATTGTCGTTGTCTGACTGTCGCGAAACCCGTCACACGCAAGGTTCAGCCGAAAGCATCCATCCCGGTCTGCACACCATGTTCTGGCAGCGACGCTGGGATGAAACACATCGCCTAAACGATGTGACACTTACAGGAAAACCCGCCATATGTGATCCGCAAAGCAGTCAGGAAATTGAACAAACAATTCCCCGGATCAATCACCAGCGGGTTTATAGGGGTTTTTGCCTGCAAATAGAAGCGTTGTGTTGCAAATGCCCACCAGTGTTTTGCAATGCCATCACGACCGAACATCATCGCGATCCACCTGCCATTGCGTCAAACGTGCCACCGCATTCATCAAATCCCTGTTTGCAGACGTAATTTCTTTGTCGTTACATAAGATTTAGACCATCTACGCGCTTTTCAACCGCAGAAAAAGAACATAGGTTTTAGTCAGAGCTCACCCCATCTAACAAGGATGAGCCGAAACAGTCCGAGTGGGAACGCCTGCCAACATGTTCATGACCTCAATCGAGCAAACCCTGTCTCGTCGCAGCTTGGCAAAGCTGCGCAAAAGGCTGGCGCTCTTGACCATGACCGGCGTGTTTGTCCTGCTGTTTTCCTTCTTCTTCATCCAGAAAACGCTGTATGACAGCGCCGTTGACCAAGCCAGCAGCCAACTAGAGTCAACCGCCTACCGGCTGGGATTGATGCTGTTACAAAACAGCACAGTCGATCTGCAAAAGATCGTTGAGGATAATTCAGACATCACTGTCGGGTTGCTCAATGGGAAGCTTGATCAGGTTAGTGGGTATATCCCACCGCATCTGATTGGCGATCTGGCGGAATACATTGTCAAGCAGCCTGCGGATCGCGATTCATTGCTGTGCGTCCATGGGCAACAGGTCATGATTCTGGCCTATAGCAAACTGCCTGATCTTGATCGGATCCTGGTTGCCTATACCCCGCGATCAAAACTGATGGAAAACTGGCGCCAAGCGATCATTTTGCACGCGCTTTTGTTTGTCATGGCCATGACCATCCTGTGCGGGTTGGCGGTCTGGCTGTGGCAACGTCTTAAGCGCCAGCATTTGCGCGCCGCCCATTTGGCCGAACATTTCAGCGAGACGGAAAACACCCTGTCGGAATGTGGCTGTGCGGTCATCAGCTGGCCGGTCGATACTGCTGATGGGAAATTAGTCACACAAATGAACTGGCCCGAAATTCTTGGCCCGTCGAATGAAAACATCAAACCGCTGCTAACCGAATTCCTTGACCGCTTGACGCCATCCTCAATGGCAAGACTGCGCGGACCGCTGATTGACAATGTCTGGCCGGATGCGCGGATTGGCGCGATGGTCGATATTCGCATTGATGCCACCCACACCCAGCGTTTCTATCTGATGGCGCACAGGTACCTTGAGAACGAACGTGATTTCATTTCCGTTCTATTGCTTGAAACCGCCGCACAGCAGGAACTCTGCAATCCATTCGAAACCTATTTGCGCCACACGCCCGAACCATCGATTGCAGTTGATACCGATGGCATTTTGCATGGGTTTAGTCCGGCGTTCGAAGAGCTGGTTGGGACACGTCTGTATAATCTGATCGGCCAGCCATTTTTCAAACTGTTCGAACCCGAAGACCAGCAAATCGCCCTGGCATCATCACGCGCCCTTACCGAAAAGCGTGATTCGGGTGACACAAAGCAGATCCTGCGCCTTAGGGATCGCAACGACAATATCCGCTGGCTTTCGTGGCATGCCATCGGGCCCTTTGACGGCATGACATTTAGCAGCGCACGCGATGTCACCGAGTTTGTGGAAAATGCCAACAAACTGCGCGACACCCTTGATCAGCTTAAACGCAGCAACGAGGACCTCGAACAGTTTGCCTATGTTGCATCACATGACTTGCAACAACCGTTACGCATGGTCGCAAGCTATACCCAGCTTTTGAAAAAACGCTATGCCGGGACGCTCGATCAGGAGGCCGACGAATATATCGACTATGCGGTTGATGGCGCAAAGCGGATGCACAAGCTGATCAGCCACCTTCTGGAATACGCCAAAACCGGCACCAACGAAGATTTCAGCACTGTTGACTGCAATCAGGTCCTCAACGAAGCACAGGCGGACCTGAAAACAATCATCAGTCAGGAACATGCCACCATTACCCATAACGGGCTGCCCAGCCTGATGGGCGACCGCATTGGTCTTTCGCGGCTGTTCCAGAACCTTGTGTCAAACGCGATCAAATACCGTCGTCCGGGCGTCCCGCCCCATATCGACATTACGGTTGAACCCGATACGCCGTCGGGCGATTTCTGGCGTTTTTCGGTACGTGACAACGGCATTGGCATTCACCCCGAACATGCCCAACGTATTTTCCGTCTGTTCCAGCGCCTGCATAAGGACGAGTTTTCAGGAACCGGGCTTGGCCTGTCGCTATGTCGGAAAATTGTCGAACAGCACGGCGGGAAAATCTGGCTTGATACCACCCGCCCCATCAGTGATCCGGGCGCCACATTCATCTTTACACTCCGTGCCAGCCGGTCTGAATAACGACGGCTAGAACCGGGCATCAAATGGCAAGCATATTGCTTGGTGTGTCGGTATAGGCGTGACGCAGGGAAAAAGCTGCCTCGCTCTGGCACCAAGGGAGTTACGGAAAACATGACCATAAGCTTTGCCCGCAACCGTCGTTCGATCCTGACATCTGTCGCAATGCTGGGGCTACTTGCGCTTGGCGCCTGTGGCTCGGACATGCGCACCATGAATAACAACCACATGCAGACCCTTGCCAACTTCTTTGCCCTGCACGAACCGGGGGAGCCATTGCCGCGCGGATGGCGACGGCTGGATGGCAGGGAAATCAACTATCGTTTTGCAAACGAAACATATGCCATCTATTCGATTGACGAGGATGAGCAGCTTTTGGTTTTGCATCTTTATGACAATGGTGTCGGGCGCCTTGATGCCGATGACGATCGCGAGCAATGCACATGGAACAGCATGGCCGATCAGCTCAGCATCGAATGCGATGACACCGATATGGAATGGCACATCTTTAGCAACGGGCCCGAGTTGATCGCACTTGATCTCGACGAGGAAGAATATGCCATCCTGCTTAAGCGTCCCGGTCGGTAAATTTATCCCGGCCGTTTGGCATCAGCCACACTTTGCATCACCCATAAAAGAAAACGGGCCGCCAGAAAGCGACCCGTTTTTAAATGTTTTACTGTCTTTGGCGCCCAACTAGGCCCGCAAAGACCCGCCGGTTGCCTTTTCGACAGCCGCGACAACGTTTTTGCTGACCGTATCAATTTCTTCTTCGGTCAAGGTTGCCTTGGTCGGCTGTAACGTGATCGAAAATGCCAATGATTTCTTGCCATCCTCGATGCCTTTGCCGGCATAAAGATCAAAGATCGTCACATCGACAATCAGGTTACGGTCGGCACTGCGCGCGGCCTTAATGATGGCTTCGGCCTTCACATCCTGATCGAGCAAGAAGGCAAAGTCCCGCTCAACCGACTGGAAGCTTGAAGCATTAAGCGCCGAACGGGCCGTGCCTTTTTTCTTTGGCATCGGCACGTTTTCAACAAACAGCTCAAACGCCACGACGCCACCTTTAACACCAAGCGCCTTAAGCACTTTCGGATGCAACTCACCGAAATACCCAAGAACGTTTTTCGGACCCAGCTGCAAGGCGGCTGAGCGTCCCGGATGATACCAGCTTGGCGCACCGTCGGTAGAGACCTGCACATTGGCCGCATTGGTTCCAAGCGCCTCAAGCAGCGCTTCTGCATCGGCCTTAACGTCAAACACATCAACGTCACGGCGCGAGCCGGTCCAGCTGCGTGCTGTCGTGGCACCAGAACGAAGCCCCGCCGCCACAAGACGCTGATCGCCCGGCTGATCGCCAAAGAATTCCGGCCCAACTTCAAACAAAGCCAGATCGGCAAACCCACGCGCGTGGTTGCGCCCCGCGGCTGCGATCATGTTGATCAGCGCATTAGGCCGCATCACGTCCAGGTCGGAACTGATCGGATTGGCCAGATACAAACCGTCTTTAAGCTCACCAAACAACTTTGCCCAACGCGAGTCGGTAAAGGCCCATGTCACAGTTTCATACAAACCGCGTGACGCCAAAACGCGACGGGTCAGACCAACACGTTTTTGCATCGGTGACAGGGCCGGTACCGGCAGGCTGCTTTCGCGTTCCAACGCAACAGTCGGGATCTTGTCATAACCGACAATTCGCAGGACTTCCTCGACCAGATCAGCTTCGCCAATCACGTCAGGACGCCATGTCGGTGCGACGGCGGAAATGACCGGGCCCGAACCACTGACCTCAAATCCAAGCGATGTCAGAATTTCAACAACACGGTCGGCCTCAACTGCAACACCGCCAAGCTCACGAATGCGGTCAATCCGCAAATCAAAGCTGTTGCGCGGGTTAGGTACCTCACCGGTTTTCACAACGTTGGATACTTCACCACCACAGATTTCCGTAATCAGGTGGGTCGCAACTTCCATGCCCCAAGCAATCGATTGCGGATCAACGCCACGTTCGAAACGATAGCGCGCATCGGAATTGATCTGAAGCTTACGCCCGGTCTTGGCAACGCTGATCGGATCAAACAGGGCGCATTCGACAAACACGTTTACTGTGTCTTCAAGACAGCCGGTTTCTTCGCCGCCAATGATCCCGCCAATGCCAAGTGCCTTTGCCGCATCGGCAATCACCACCATGGTATCGGAAAGCGCGTATTCCTTATTATCAAGGGCCGCGATTTTTTCACCATCGGTCGCATAGCGCACAGTGATGTCACCCGACAATTTGTCGGCATCAAACACATGCAACGGACGGCCCAGATCGTGGGTCACCAAATTGGTAATATCGACAAGGGCCGAAATCGGGCGCAGACCGATGGCCTCCAGACGGGCTTTAAGCCAATCCGGGCTTTGGGCATTTTTCACGCCACGGATATAGCGACCATAAAATGCCGGAACCGCATTGTTGGATGCGATGTCGTTACTGATGGTGACACCAACCGGGCTGTCAAATGTACCGGTGACCGCTTCCTGACGCGGATCAGCTTTCAGCGTACCGATACCGGCTGCGGCCAGATCACGTGCAATACCACGCACACCTGTGCAATCAGGGCGGTTCGGGGTCAGGCCGATTTCAAAAATTGTATCGTCCGCCCCCAAGATGCCCGCAACGGGTGCGCCAATTGGCGCATCGTCCGGCAACTCGATAATGCCGTCATGATCGTCACCAAGGCACAGCTCACGGGTTGAGCACATCATCCCCTGGCTTTCAACACCGCGGATTTTGCCCGGCTTTAACTTCGAGCCATCAATCGGAATGATCGCACCGGGCTGAGCCAAGGCAACCTTGATGCCGGTGCGCGCGTTTGGTGCACCACAAACGACCTGAATGATTTTCTCGCCGGTATTGACCCGGCAGAGCTTCAAACGGTCTGCATCCGGATGCTGTCCGGCTTCTTCGATATGGGCAACACGAATGTCGGCAAGGGCTGCTGCACGATCGGTAAGCCCTTCGATTTCAAGGCCGATATCAGTCAGTTTCTCGGCAATCACCGCAACCGACGCATCGGTATCAAGGTGCTGTTTTAGCCAATCAAGTGTGAATTTCATAATCTCAGCCCCTTACCATGTTCGGTACATCCAGCGGCACGAAACCATAATGTTTCAGCCAGCGCAGATCGGTATCGAAGAAGGTACGAAGATCGGGAATGCCGTATTTCAGCATGGCGATACGTTCAATCCCCATGCCAAAGGCAAAGCCCTGATATTCTTCCGGGTCAAGACCACAGGCCGACAGAACCCGCGGATGCACCATGCCGCAGCCAAGGATTTCCAGCCAGTCGTCACCTTCACCAATCTTGAGCTCCCCGCCTTTGCGCGAACAGCCGATATCCATTTCAGCACTCGGCTCGGTGAACGGGAAGAAGCTTGGACGGTAGCGCACCGGCACATCATCAAGTTCGAAATAGGTTTTCACAAACTCAAGCAGGCAGCCCTTGAGATGCCCCATGTGCGTTTTTTTGTCGATCACCAGACCTTCGACCTGATGGAACATCGGCGTATGGGTCATATCGCTATCGGAACGATATGTGCGCCCCGGCGCGATAATGCGGATCGGCGGGGTTTTGTTCTGCATGGTTCTGATCTGCACAGGCGATGTATGGGTCCGCAGCACAAGGCGCGACCCGTCTTCGCGTTCAGGCAGATAGAATGTGTCCTGCATTTCACGCGCGGGATGTTCCGGCGGAATGTTGAGCGCGGTAAAGTTATGAAAATCGTCTTCGACGTCCGGCCCTTCGGCCAGTGCAAAGCCCATCTCGCCAAAGATCGAGACAATTTCATCAATCGTTTGGCTGATCGGGTGAATGCGGCCCGCGGTTTCATCTGGGCGCGATGACAGGGTAACGTCTATCCGCTCGCCCACCAGACGCGCTTCAAGCGAAGCATCTTCAAGGGCGGTTTTGCGGGTATCGATTGCGCCTGCGACCTGATCTTTTACCGCGTTCAGCGTCTGACCAAATTCACGACGTTGATCGGGGTCCATCTTGCCAAGGTTTTTCATAAGGCCGGTAATGCGGCCTTTCTTGCCAAGGGCGCTGATGCGGACATCTTCAAGTACAGCCAGATCGGCCGCATTTTCGACTTCCGCCAGAACCTCTTCGCGCAATGCTTCGATGTTTTCCATAACTTCCGACGCTTTGGCTTGGGTTTCAAAAACAAAAAGAACGTAAAATAAGAAAGGGGACGGCCAATATGGCCGCCCCCGATCAAATCAGGCAAGTGCCTATATAAACCTTATTACAAAGGTTTATTAGCCGAGTGCAGCCTGCGCCTGTGTAACCAGAGCTTTGAAAGCTTCAGGTTCACGCACAGCGATGTCAGCAAGCACCTTGCGGTCCAGTTCAACGCCAGCCTTCTTAAGGCCGTTCATGAACTGCGAATAGCTCAGACCGTTTTCACGTGCACCAGCGTTGATACGCTGGATCCAGAGTGAACGGAACTGGCGTTTCTTAACGCGACGATCGCGGTATGCATACTGCAAACCTTTTTCCACAGCCTGAACGGCAGTGCGGAAAGTATTCTTGCGGCGGCCTCGGTAACCCTTGGCAGCATTAATAACCTTGCGGTGACGGGCGTGTGAAGACACGCCCCCTTTTACACGAGCCATTTAACTCTCCTTAACCTTAACCGTACGGCAGGAATTTTTTGACAATGCGGGCATCGGCGTCACAGAGAATCTCTGTACCACGCGACTGGCGCTTCATCTTGGTAGGTTTTGCAGTCAGCAGGTGGCGCTTGTTTGCCACGTTGCGACGCACTTTTCCGCTTGCAGTCAGGCTAAAGCGTTTTTTAGCACTCGCTTTGGTCTTCATCTTGGGCATTTTTCTATCCTTGCATATGCAATGAAAACGAAATCCCCTACGGCGGCTGGGCATGCCCTGAAAGTTCATAACAAACTTTCCAGCCTCACCACCTGTTTCGGGGACGGGTGGTTATAGACTCAGCATTTGCCTTTTTCAAGGACCAATTCGCCCCTTTGCCCTTGCTTTTTGCGGCTCTGCCCCGCCATTGTGCATTCGACAGATCAAATAAACCCGCCCAGTTTCATTCTCTCGCCTCTATATCACAGGTCGCATGGCACAAATTACATCTATCATCCTGCCCTTTTTCAGCCTGATTGCCCTTGGCTGGATTGGCGGAAAGACCAAGATCGTCTCAAGCGAAGGGATGCGCGGCATCAATGGCTTTGTTTTTTACTTTGCCTTGCCTGCCCTTTTGTTTCGTGCCCTTGCCAGCCGGACACCATCAGAGATTTGGCAGCCCGACATTTTGCTTGCTTACGGCGGGGCAACGCTTCTGGTTTATGGCGCAACGCGGCTTATTGCAAAACGTGTCTTCAAACTCGACCCCGCCTGCCAGACGCTTTTTTCCTTTGGCAGCACCATGCCCAATGTCGGTTTCATGGGCTTACCCCTGATCATTGGGTTGCTTGGAACGCAGGCGACTGTTCCCCTGATTGTCGCCCTGTCGTTTGATCTGATTTTCATGTTGCCACTTTCGCTGTTCCTGCTTGAAACAGCGAAACATGCCGATGGCACAAATCCATTGGGCAAAATCCTGCGCGGGACGTTGCTTAATCCGGTTGTCATCGCGATTCTGACCGGCGTTGCGGCCAGCATTCTTGACCTTCGCTGGCCAGATGGTGTGGATTATCTGCTGGAACTTCTGGGACGCAGTGCCGGGCCGGCAGCACTATTTGCCATTGGCGTCGCACTTGTCGGCCGTCCGATTGCCGAAAACCGTGCCGAGCTTGCCGTCATGAGCATTGCCAAACTGGTTGCCCATCCCGTGGCCGTCTTCATTGCATTTTATAGTCTGGGAACCGTTTCCGGGCTGGAGGCACAGGCTGTTTTACTGCTTGCAGGCTTACCAACGGCGGGGAATGTTTTTGTCATCGCAACAACCTATGACCGCTATATCGTTAGAAGCTCGTCAATTGTTCTGGTGACCACAGCCGTCGGCGTTATCAGCTTTTCAGTCCTGACATTATATATTGATCCGCTGATCGCAGCCCTTCGCCCGTTTACGCCATAAACACACTTCACCATCGGCTGATACCGACAGGGCTGGCACTCAAAAGCAATACGTGAAGGTGCAGGTTACAGGTGAACCATCAAACCGCAGTTTTGATGTTATGGGCGCGGCCGATCCATTTTTCGACTCGTGTCATCAGCTTTTCGCGATTGACCGGCTTAAGGACAAAATCGTTGCCCCCGGCGGCAACACCGCCGCGCAGGTCTTCTTCGCTCTGGCGTGCCGTGACATAAATGATCGCGCAGGCAAGATTGGGGAAATGGGTACGCACATTAAGTGCGGTTTCAAACCCGTTCATGTCGGGCATCATGATATCCAGAAGGATGATGCGCGGCCTTGCCGACTTCAGGAGTTTTAAAAGGTCCTTGCCAGAGGAAACCCCCTGAAACTGATAACCGCCGCTTTCGACGATTCGTTTCAGAAGAACCAGACTTTTCGGGTCGTCATCAACACCAACGATCAGAAGATCATTTACGGCTGGCATGGCATTCCCTCTTTGGCTTGGACCTCTTTGGGCAGAACGGCAAAACGCCGCGTCTTAACGCGGCGCCAGTACCATAATCATAACACGACCTTCCATCTTCGGCATCATTTCCGGCTTGGAAAGATCTTCAAGATCCCCCGAGAAGCGCTGGAGCATGCCAAGACCAAGATCCTGGTGGGCCATTTCACGTCCGCGGAAGCGCAACGTAACTTTCACCTTATCACCACCGCCAAGAAACTTCTGCGCGGCGCGCAGTTTGACGTTGTAGTCATGGATATCGATGTTCGGACGGAGTTTGATCTCCTTGACTTCGATAACCTTCTGTTTCTTTTTGGCTTCGTTCTGCTTTTTGCTTTGTTCGTATTTGAACTTGCCGTAGTCGATCAACTTGCACACTGGCGGTTCGGCATTCGGAGCAACTTCGACAAGGTCGAGTCCAACTTCTGCTGCCTTTTCAACGCCTTCACGCACCGTCATCGGATCCGACATATTGCCTTCAGCGTCGACAACACAGATCAAACGGGCTTTAATATCCTCATTGACGCGCGGACCATCCTTGGTCGGCTGCATCGGTTTGCGTGGTCGTGCTATGGATAATCTCCTATGGTAATCAAACAAATCGGTCAGAAAGAGTAATATGGAAAACCGCGTTTCTATGAAACCGCGTTTTTCACTAGACCTGCACTAGCATATCCCGGTGCGCTCAGAAAGCAATGTTTTTAGGCAAGTCAAAACCTTTCAAAGCGCCAATTTCCGCGCTTTTGAATTAACGGTGTGCTTATTGTGCCATTACCGGTTTTTTATTCGTCCAAATCAAGACGACGGCGCACTTCTTCCATCACACGATTAACGGTTAATTCCCGCAGGTCACTTTCGCGAACGGTGCTAACGGCATTGTCGCCAATTCCGCGCGGTGCACTTAATTTTGGATCCGATTCGCGCGAAAACAGGACAATGGATGGCGCCCCTGCGGCAGCCGCAATATGCATCGGCCCCGTATCATTGCCGATCGCCAAAACCGACCGCGCACCAAGCGATGCAATGTCAAGAAACCCGGTTCGCCCCATCAGATTGCGGGCCTTCGGGCACATGGCATCAATCTTGCCCAGGACGTCGCTTTCCTTATCGGTTCCGATCAGAACCGGCGTTAAGCGATAATCAGCAAGTTTCTTGGCCAAAAGCCCAAACCGTTCTGCGGGCCAACGCTTTGCCGGGCGATGCGGTGCGCCGCCCGGACAAATCAGAACGAACGGACTGCGAATGCCAAAACGATCCAGATCAATGTCGGGTCCGGCAAGAACGGGAACAGGAACCTTCGAAATACCGGCATATCCAAGCTGGTCAAAAATTCTATCAAGCGCGTGCATGCTATCGCGTTCGGGGTTGGCATGCGGGTGTGAACATCCACGTGCGATTCCGGACCACTCGGGCTTTGGGCTTGGCCAGAACAATTTGTAATAGAACCCGGACCGGTCCGAGGTTTGCAAATCATAAACGCGGTCAAAATTACCGTTGCGCAGAAAACGGCGCAGAGCAAAAACTTCGCGCAGATTGGTCAATTTTGGGCGGCGGTCGATGGCAATCGCATCAAAAAAACCACTGGCTTTCATCAGATCGACAAACGGCCGTGTGGTCAGAACCGTGATATGCGCATCAGGATGGGCAGCACGGATTGCCGCAAACGGCCCCATTGCCAGAATAACATCGCCCAGTGCGGAAAGCTTGATCACCAGAATACGCTTCTTGCCCGTCGCCGACGCATCCGTCGCCAGTTCTTTACCGGCTGTTGTAACAACCGGATCAACTGGCATACTCATGATATCGTCGTTCATGCTGCATTCCTGTGAACGCGCTTAAGCGCCTTGGCATAAACGCCAAGTGTCTGTTCGGCCATCTGTTCAAGCGAGTAATGATCGATCACATGCTGACGCCCCTTGGCCGCAAGGGTCGCGCGTTTTTCCGGCGTCATACTCAGAACCTGAACAAGTGCGCGTGAAAGCTGTTCGACTTCATTGGGCGTAACAAGCCACCCGGTTTCGCCCGGAAGAACCGTTTCCATCGCCCCACCGTGCGCCGTTGAAACAACCGGACGCCCCATTGCCTGTGCCTCGGACGGAATACGGCCAAAGGCTTCGGGTTCAATCGACGGGCAGGCAACGACATCGGCCAACATATAGGCCGCAGGCATATCGGCACAATGGTCGACAATATGCACGACATCTTCAAGCCCGAGCTTGCTGGTCATTTGCAGTACTTCATCCCGGTAACCGGTTCGGCCCTGATCTGACCCTACAATCAGACACCGCACACGACGATGCCCTAAGGATTTAAGAACCGCCGGCAAGGCGCGGATCAGGAAACCATGCCCCTTCCAGCGCGTGATTCGGCCCGGCAGCATAATCACATATTCTTCGCCATTCAGACGCCACAGGTTCGACAGCGCAATAAGCCGTTCCTGACTGACATTTTCAGGGTTAAAAAGATCGACATTTGTTCCGCGTGGAACAATGTTCAAGCGATCTGGTTCAACCTTGTAATACTTGTTGATGTGGTTGGCGATGTGCTGGGAAATCGCAATAACCTGATCCCCCATCGTCATGATCGCGTTATAGCGGCGCTTGAACGGATTTTTATACCCGGAATACGTACCGTGGAACGTCGTCACAAACGGAATTCCGGCCTTGCGCGCTGCAAAATAGGCACTCCAGGCCGGTGCACGCGAACGAGCATGGATGATATCCACACCTTCGTCCGAAATAAGCTTAACCAGTGCGTCGATATTCTTGCGCATGGTCAGGATGTTTTTTGACTTCAGCGGTAAATTGATATGCTTGGCCCCAAAGCGGTCCAGTTCGCGCTCAAGCCGTCCCCCCTGGGATGCGACAAGCGCCTTGCCGCCACCGTCCACAATCGCGCGCGCAATATCAACGGTTCCACGCTCGACCCCACCGGCATCAAGCTCTGGCAAAACCTGCAAAATTACGGCAGGACGATAGTCCCCGCCTTGCGCTCGGGGCTCTGATCGATAGACTGCTTCAGTCATTACTTCTGACGCGCTCATGCAACTCCAACCACCAACATCCAAGGACTCCGCCCCGGATGACACATGACATGCCCACACCGCAGCTTGAAAAACCCCAATATCTCAACCGGCCCGATGGATTAAAAATCGCATACCATCACACGCCCGGCAAGCAATCTGACACTCAAGCCGCCAATTCCCGGACTTTAAAGATGCCGGGTGTTATGTTCCTTGGCGGTTTCATGTCAGACATGACCGGTACAAAAGCAACGCACCTTGAGGAGCATTGCATCCGGCAGGGGCTGGGTTATACCCGCTTTGACTATGGCGGTCACGGACAATCGTCAGGCAAATTTGCCGATGGCACAATCGGCCAATGGGCGGCGGATGCCATTGCCGTTCTTGATGAAATTACCACCGGACCACAAATTCTTGTCGGGTCATCGATGGGCGGCTGGATCATGTTATTGGTCGCCCTTGCCCGGCCAGAACGGGTTGCCGGACTTGTGGGGATCGCGGCCGCACCTGACTTTACCGAAGACCTGATGTGGGCGCAGTTTAGCGAAGATCAGAAAAAAACCATCATGGAAGACGGCGCCTTGATTGAACCCACCGACTATGGCGACGATCCCTATACCATCACACGCAATCTGATTGAGGATGGCCGCGACCAACTCGTTTTACGCAAACCACTGGAAATCAAATGCCCGGTGCGTCTGGTTCAAGGCATGAAAGACCCCGATGTACCATGGCAAACCGCCCTTCGCCTGACCGAAGCGCTGGTAACCGACGATGTCCGCATTGATCTGATCAAAACCGGCGATCATCGATTGTCCGAACCTGATCAGCTCGACGTCATTACCAAACATTTCGATGAAATTTTGGCAAAGGCGAAAGGATAATCCAACCGCCTTTGCCATCGCCAAGTGTCAGGCGAGGACGACTTGGTTGTCCTCGACCTTAACCGCAACCGGTTCAAGCACATCGCCTGTGCAGGGACCAGAAACACATTCACCGTCTTGGATGCGAAACCGTGCCCCATGGGTCGAACAGATGATTTCATCACCAAAGTCGCTGATGAATTCATCGGGCTCCATATCAAGCGGCACACCAACATGCGGACAGCTGTTCACATAGCCAAAAACATCCGCACCACTGCGCACGACAAAAATGCCCGTCCCGCCAAGATTAATGCCCTTGGCACCGGTCGCATCAAGATCGGTTAGCGCGCACAAAACTGTGCCTGCTTTGGGCAAATCACTCATGGTGCGACACCACCCATTTCACAAATCGCCGCCCAGGACGCGTCATCAATCGGCATGACCGACAAGCGAGATTGCTTGAGCAACGAAAGCTCGGCAAACCGTGGATCCGCCTTGATGTCGGCAAGGCTAACCGGTGATTTCAGCGGTTTAACCGTTTTGAAATCGACCTGAACAAATTTGCCCTTTGCATCCGTCGGATCAGGGTAAAATTCCCGCACCACTTCAACGATGCCAACAATGCGTTTCTCATTCACTGAATGATAGAAAAACGCCTCGTCGCCAACCTTCATGGTACGGAGATTCTTGGCAGCCTGATGGTTGCGCACACCATCCCAACCCTCAACATCTTTCTTGACCTGATCGTCCCACGACCAGCTTCCCGGTTCGGTTTTGATCAGCCAATACGCCATGGATCAGAAGACCTTTTTAAACGGACGGATCACAACGGATTCAAAAAGACCGGCCTTGGCATACGGATCATTGGCGGCAAATTCGCGCGCATCTTCAATCGCATCAAACTCGATGATAAAGACCGAACCATTCATGCCTTCCATATCAGGATCAAGGGTCGGGCCCGCCGCAACAATACGCTCGGCAAAACCGCCTTTGATATAGGCCAGATGATCATCACGGTTGGCTTTACGCACGTGAAGGTGACCGGGTTTATCAACACAACGGATATAGAAATGCATGGACTGTTTCCTGCTTCTTTATGGGTTCAATACCCGTAAAGTGACAGAAGGTTGCCCCATTCTCAAGCTGAACCAATCGCCAATGACCTGCTTATGATCAGTATGTGCGAAAAGTCTACCGCGCTGTCTCAAGCTCATCACGGAAAGGACGCTGCAAAAGCCCATTGATCGTGCTGCGCAGATCGCTGCCATGGTTGGCAACCTGATCAACTGCCGTGCAAATCGGCATTTCGACCTGATATTTCACCGCCACGGCAGTAATGGACGCCGCCGTATAAACGCCTTCGGTCACCGAACGGCGTTCGCCCAGAATATCGGCAGACTTTCGCCCCTGTCCAAGGGCAACACCAAACGTGTAATTGCGCGATAATGTCCCCGTACAGGTCAGGGTCAAATCCCCAAGCCCGGCAAGCCCCAGCATGGTTTCAACCCGCCCGCCCATGGCAACCGCAAGCCGTGACATTTCAGCAATGCCACGTGTAATCAAGGCCGCCCGCGCATTATCGCCAAGCTCAAGCCCGGCAACCACGCCACTGGCAATCGCCAGCACGTTTTTGATCGCACCGGCAACTTCAACACCGGCAACGTCCGTGCTGAAATAGGGTCGAAATTCCGGTGTGCCAATCAGTTCGACAAGGCGCTTGCCCAAGCCGCGATCTTCGCAGGCAAGAGTAATCGCCGCAGGCAACCCGGTGGCAACTTCCTTGGCAAAGGTTGGGCCAGAAAGGACCGCAACCGGCACATTGCCCAGCGTTTCAGTCACAACCTGCGCCATCAATGCCCCGGTTTCCTTTTCGATCCCCTTGCAACAAATCACAGCCGGAAGATCGTCAGTCCAGTGGGCCGCAAGCTTGGTCAGGGTTTCGCGCAAATGCTGGGCCGGTGTCACCAATAAAACCGCATCCGCATCGCGCAACCCGTCATAGGCCGTGGTTGCCCGCAATGCACCGGGCAACGACACACCAGGCAGATAGAGATCATTTTCGCCATTGGCGTTGATCTGCTCGGCCAGATCGGGATTGCGCAAAATAAGTTCAACATCCGCACCCGCACGGACGGCCTGTATGGCCAATGCCGTTCCCCAGGCGCCGCCACCGATAACTGTAATGCGCTTTTTCATGATCTGTTTTCCGGACAAAATGTAAGGTGGTTTTTATCGGATTGATTTATGCCTTAACCCCGGCACCGGGGCGCTTGGGGGCTTCTGGGTCCAGCGGCCAGCGCGGGCGTGGCTTGAAATCAAGATCATCACGTTCGCCCAGACGGAACCGTTCCAGCCCGGCCCATGCAATCATGGCGGCATTATCGGTACAAAGAGCAAGGGGTGGCGCAACCAGCTTCATGCCGGCCTGATCGGTAAGCTCGACCAACCGCCCACGCAGATATTTATTCGCCGCAACCCCACCGGCCAGAACAAGCGTGTTACCCGCCGGGTAATCTTGCATGAATTGAAACACAGCGTTGCGCGCCCGATCAATCAGGGTATCGCCCACCGCACGCTGAAAGGATGCCGCAAGGTCGGCTTTGACGTCCTCGGTTTGCTGTTCAACCGGGAAACCGTCCATGTAATTGCGAACCGCCGTCTTAAGCCCGGAGAATGAAAAATCACAGCCCGGACGACCGCGCAAGGGACGCGGCAGGCCAAACCGGTTCGGGTTGCCCTTTTCCGCAATTTTTTCAAGCGCCGGACCCCCGGGATAGCCAAGCCCCATCATCTTGGCGGTCTTATCAAAGGCTTCGCCGACCGCATCGTCAATCGTCGTGCCAATCCGTTTATAACGCCCAACACCCTCGACAATCAGCACCTGACAATGGCCACCTGATACCAGCAGCAATAAATAGGGAAAGGCAACATCGTCGGTCAACCGCACGGTCAGCGCATGACCTTCAAGATGATTGACCGCCATGAACGGCTTTTGCGCGGCAAAGGCGATGGCTTTCGCCGTCATGGTCCCAACCATCACTCCACCAATCAGGCCCGGTCCGCCTGTACAGGCAACCGCATCAAGATCATCAAAATCAACCCCGGCATCATCCATCGCCTCGGCGACAAGCCGATCAAGATGCTCAAGATGTGCGCGTGCTGCAATTTCGGGCACCACACCGCCATAGGGGCGATGATCATCAAGCTGGGATAAAACGCGGTTGGACAAAATTTCGCGCTTGTCATTAACAACAGCAGCGGCCGTTTCATCACAGCTTGTTTCGATACCAAGTACGATCATGCTTTTGATCCGGTCAGGGGTGCGCCGAAACCCTCGGCTTTGGGATGACAATACTACGCTTGGGGATGATGTAGCGGAAACTTTACCTGCTTTCCACCCCCGACGGGCGCATTTGCCATATGCAGTTATCGCGTTTCAGACCTATTTTGACGGTCTCAGGGTCTTGGTTCGCCACCCATTTACCCACGCCTCGCAAAACTATCGAAACTCTCTCTAGACCGACATACGTCAATGAAATCGCATTTTCTGACACTATAATAGCACCGTCAGACCAATCGAATTTTACCAAAACGCAGACCGCCGCACCCCTTGTTTTCAAACAACTTTAAGACTAAAACTCCTGTCATGACAGATACAGCAAAACTTCGCATTGGCACCCGTGGTTCACCCTTGGCATTGGCACAGGCGCACGAGGTCCGTGATAAACTGGCCGCCGCCCATCCCGAACTTGCCAGTGAAGGTGCGATCGCCATCACGGTCATTACGACAACCGGCGACAAGATCCTTGATCGCGCTTTGTCGGAAATCGGCGGTAAGGGACTGTTTACCAAGGAAATCGATGATGCCCTGATGGGGGGCGACATTGACCTTGCTGTTCACAGCATGAAGGATGTGCCGACAGTCCTGCCTGATGGCATGATCCTGCCGACGATTTTGCCGCGTGAAGATGTGCGTGATGCGTTTATTTCGCTGAAATATAAAAGCTTTGCCGAAATGCCTGCCGGGTCCGTGATTGGGTCGGCGTCGCTGCGGCGTCAGGCCATGATCCTGAACAAATATCCCGATCTCAAGGTAATCACATTCCGCGGCAATGTGCAGACCCGGCTTCGCAAACTTGGCGAAGAACAGGTCGATGCGACCTTACTGGCGATGGCTGGTTTGAACCGTCTGGGCCAACCCGAAATTGCCACCGCCCCGATTGCCGAAGACGACATGCTGCCCGCAGTGGCCCAAGGGGCGATTGGCATCACCATCCGTGAGGATGACACACAGGCCAAAGACTGGATATCCGCCCTTCATTGCGAAAAGTCGGCAATCCGTGTCGCGGGTGAACGCGCAGCCCTCTTCGCGCTTGATGGCTCCTGCCGCACCCCGATTGCCGCCCTTGCCGAGTATCATGAGGATGGCAGCATGCGGTTGCGGGTTTCAATCGTGCGCCCGGATGGCAGCGAACGGCTTGATACCGAACGCCATATTGCACGGCCAGACATGGCAACCGCATCTGCCGCGGGAAAAGATGCCGGGGAAGAGCTTAAACAACGCGGTGGTCCGGACTTTATTTCGGCCTGACTCGCAACATAACGGGACAGAAAATGGGACCACTGGTTTTAAACACCCGGCCCAAAACCGATTCCGCCGATATTGAAGCATCCCTTCAAACGCGCGGCTACCGGGTTCTGTCTGCACCGATGTTGGAAATTGAGTTTCCAGCACAAACCAGGCCTTTTGACCCGACCCCGTATCAGGCACTCATTTTTACATCCGCCAACGGGCTGCGGGCCTTTGCCCGTCTGTCACAGGATCGCTACCAAACAGCATTGTGTGTTGGCGATGCCACAGCCCGTCTGGCCGCTGATATGGGTTTTAACCGGATCGAAAGTGCCAATGGCGATATCCACGATCTCGCCGCTTTGATCCGGGAACGGATTAGTCCCGCAATGGGCCCGCTTTTCCATCCCGCAGCGCGCAAGACGGCAGGCGATCTGGGCGAAATCCTGCGTGACGGCGGGTATCAGATTGACCGCCAAACCGTCTATACCGCCCACGCCAGCCAGACCCTGCCACAACAAATTTTAGATGCCATCGCAGCGCATCATATTGATGCAGTTTTATTTTTCTCTCCCCGCACAGCCGAAACCTTTGTTAAGCTGGTCAAAAGCTACAAGCTGGAAGGGGAACTGACAGATACCTGTGCAATTTGTCTCAGTCCGGCAGTGCAATTGCGAACTGCCGACCTTACATGGCAAAGAACGCACGTTGCATCAAAGCCGACACAGGAATACCTTCTTTCTATACTAGATCAGTCATTTTCCAGCGTGTAACCACGTTATGGAACAACCGCAAACTGCAATGGTCCGATCGTGAAAAAACCAGAAACGCCAAAATCAGACGCTTCCGCAAAACCGGTCGACACCCAGAAATCGACCGAGACCATATCTGTAGATAGCAGCGGCAATGCCAGTTCGGATGCGAAACCCGCATCAAAGCCAACGGCGGCCCAGACAGACACCCAGACAGGCACAAAGTCCGACACACAATCTGGTGCAAAACCCGATACGGCAAAATCGCCCTCCCAGTCGGGATCAAAGCCGACAGACAAATCTGGCGCGACATCATCGGCAACGGCCAAACCGGAAATAAAACCGGCATCGGCCCATCGCAACAGCCAATCCAGTGACAAAAGCAGCAAAACCGACGGTTCTGCTGCCTCGCGCAAAGGTGTGGGCGGCAAGGCGCTTTTGCTGTTTGTGATCATCATTGTCGGTGCCATTGCCGCTGGTTGGTTGACCCGTGCGATCTGGTGGCGCGATGCAGAGCCGGTTTTGAGCCAATATGTCCCGACGGTTATTCTTGATGAAATAACCCCCGAAGAGTTCAAGGATGACGGTGCAATCACAGCAACCAATGCATCAAGTCAGCCGGAAATGACTGATCAGAACGATCAGAACAATACCATCCCGGCCCCCGATGAAGACGCAACCATGGCCGAAAAAGACGATGGCATGGTCAGTGAAGAAGACAGTCTTCCCCCGGTTGACGGTGATACAAATAGCGTTTCAAGCGCATCACCCCTGCCGGATGGATCGGTTGTTGTTGATCCGGAACTGACCGAACGCCTTTCGCGGCTTGAAGGCACAATTGATGCCTTGCGCGAACGCCTTAACAGCGAACGCGGCGGCACATTGAACAACACAGTTGCCCGCCGTATGGCGGAAATTGAAACCCGTACCGCCCCCATCGAAGAACTAGCCCGTGTCGAAAGCGAACTTGCCGGTGTCGCCAACGAAATGCGTGAAATGTCGGCACGCCTGTCAACCATGGAAGAAGAAGTCCGGGCAACGGCTGGCCTTCGGGTTGAAAGCCGCGGACAGGCAATTGCCATGGCCGTCACCATCCTGCGCGATGCTTTGCAGCGCGGTGGGCCATTTATCATCGCCCTAAATCAGCTTGAACGCAGCAGCGGCGATGACGCCCTTATCGCTGAACAGATTACCACCCTGAAACCGCTTGCCGATCAGGGGGCACCGACCATCGAAAAACTGCGTCAGTCGTTCCCGGTCATGGCACAGGAAGCGGTTCAGGCCGCCACCGATGATCATTCGGGCAGTGTGCTTGATGCAACGTGGGCCAACATCAAAAAACTGATCCCGATCCGCCGTGTCGATGCGGCAGGCGAGGAATCACTTGAAGGGCGTCTGGTAACGGCTGAAAACGCGCTCGAGCACGACGACCTTGATGCTGCCATTACCGCCCTTCAGGGTGTTGACGGTGATCATGCATCGGTCGCGGTTGCCGACTGGTTGGCGGCTGCGGAAAATCGTCAAATTCTCAACAGCGCCATCGCATCCCTTAGTGCGCATGCGATTGATCTTCTGACCGGGTCGGAGGATAGCCAATGATCCGCCTGCTGACCTTTATCCTGATTACGGCCGTCTTGGTGGGCTGCACTGTCTGGTTTGCCGATAATCCCGGCAGAATGACGGTGGTCTGGCTTGGCTATCGCTTTGACGGATCGATTGGCATGGTCGCCTTGGCCCTTTTGGCCCTGACGGCCATATGTGTTCTGATCTGGCGTGGCTGGACCATCATTGCCAATTCACCGGGCTGGGTCGGCCGTCTGCTCGGCAGTCGCCGGCGCAAAAAAGGCCAACAGGCCCTGACCATGGGGTTGCTGGAACTGGCATCGGGCGATGTACGTCAGGCCCTTAAACATACCCGTGCGGTCGATCGTTATCTTGAAGACGATACACTGACACGGCTGTTGACCGCTCAGGCAGCTGAACTTGACGGCAACAACGATGCGGCCAAGCGCCAGTTTGAAGCCATGTTGGAAAAACCAGACTCGGCGTTCTTTGGCCTGCGTGGGTTACTGCAATTATCACTTAAGACCAATGACCGCGAAGACGCCCTTGATTACGCCGAACGCGCGCACCGTCTGCGCCCGCGCAATCCGGCTGTGATTGTCACATTGTTTGACTTGCTGCTGACGTCCAAACGGTGGGACCGCGCACTTAGCCTTTTGGTTGATGCGCAAAAGGCCGAGGTTTTTGGCGAACAGGAACTGACCCGTCGGCGTGCTTTGCTAATTACCGCCAAGGCCGAGGACGCCATCGCGTCTGGTGAAAATGCCGAAGCCATCAAACTTTTGCGCAAGGCATTGAACGCGGCCGGCGACTTTACCGGTGCGGCTGTTTTGCTGGCCGGGCTTTATCGCGACCTGAAACAGGAAACCAAAGCCCGCGACGTTATCCTACAAAGCTGGCGCACAACGCCATCTGCCGCCCTTGGCGCGATCTATCTTGAAACGCTGACCGGTGATCCGCTGGCACAGGTCAAATCAGTTGAAAAACTGGCTGCGACCAACCCAGACCATGTCGAAAGCCAGATTATTCTGGCCGAGGCTGCCCTTCTGGCCGATTTGTGGGGCATGGCGCGCAACAATCTTGAAAAGGCAATGACCCGTAAGACCGAAGCCCGCCATTACCGTTTGCTGGCCGATCTGGAATTGCGTGAAAAGCAGGATGGTGCGAAGGCACGCGACCTTCTGGTCAAGGCCAGCCATGCCAATCCTGACCCGGATTGGCGCTGTGGGGCCTGTGGGGCCGAAACCGACCGCTGGGTTGTATCCTGCCCGTCCTGTCATTCGTTTGGCAGTGTTGAATGGCGAAGCCCCCTTCGCGTGCATCAGGCACCAAAAACAACCGCGCCCGATGCAGGCAATCCGCCGTCAAAGGACGCAGCCCAAAAACCTGCAGCCATTGAACAGAATGGCACCATCATTGATCACAGCAACGATGATGACGGTGGCAGTGACAGTGACAATGCAAACACCCCGCAAAAAGGCACCCAACCCGCCGTTTAAGTCCGTCAGGTTGGGTCACTTTGGCCGGAACAACTCCACCAAAACAAAAACCCCGGGGACAGACCCCGGGGTTTTCATTTTCTGGATCATTTACGCACTTAGTGACGGAAATGACGCATGCCGGTAAACACCATGGCAATGCCGTGCTCGTCGGCTGCTGCAATGACTTCTTCGTCGCGCATCGAACCACCCGGCTGGATCACCGCCGTGGCACCGGCTTTGACCGCTGCCAGAAGACCATCGGCAAACGGGAAGAATGCATCAGATGACACAACCGATCCTTTGGTCCGCACGACATCTTCGCCTGCGTTTTTGCTGGCTTCTTCGGCTTTCCATGCGGCAATGCGCGAACTGTCAACGCGGCTCATCTGCCCCGCACCAACACCAACCGTTTTGCCGTCTTTAACATACACAATCGCATTTGATTTGACGTGTTTGCCAACGCGGAAGGCAAACAGAAGGTCATTAAGCTCGGCCTCGGACGGTGTGCGCTTGGTAACGACTTTAAGCTCTTCACGTTTGACCCGACCCGCATCACGGTTCTGAAGCAGATACCCACCCGCCAGCGAACGCAGCGTCATGTCTTCGCCTTCCGGATCGGCCATGCCACCGGTAATAAGAACACGCAGGTTCTTCTTGGTCGACAGAACTTCGCGGGCCGCATCATCCGCATCCGGGCAAATCACCACTTCGGCAAACAGTTTGGCGATTTCTTCAGCCGTGGCTTTATCAAGGGTCCGGTTGACCGCAATGATACCACCAAATGCCGACACCGGATCACATGACAATGCCTTGTGATAGGCATCAATCAGGCTTTCGCCCTCTGCCACACCGCACGGGTTGGCGTGCTTGATGATGGCAACAGCCGGTTTTTCATCAAATTCGGACACCAGCTCAAACGCGGCATCGGTGTCGTTCAGGTTGTTAAACGACAGTTCCTTGCCCTGAAGCTGGGTCGCGGTCGAAACACCCGGACGGTTTTTACCATTGGTGTAAAATGCGGCCTGCTGATGCGGGTTTTCGCCATAACGAAGGGTTTGCTTCAGTTCGGCCGAAACATTCAAACGCTGCGGGAAGGTTTCACCCAGCTCACCGGCAAACCAGCTTGAAATCGCCGAGTCATAGGCACCCGTACGGGCAAATGCCTTGGCGGCCAGAACGCGGCGGGTTTCGGAGGTGGTCGCCCCTTCGTTGCCCTTCATTTCGGCAACAACGCGGTCATAATCGCCTGGGTCGACAACAACCGTGACCGATTCATGGTTCTTGGCTGCCGAACGGATCATGCTGGGCCCACCGATATCGATGTTCTCGATGCAGGTATCGAAATCGGCACCCTTGGCAACGGTTTCTTCGAACGGATAAAGGTTCACACACACCAGATCGATCGGCGCAATGTCGTTGTCTTTCATCGCCTGCATATGGCTGGCAAGCGGACGACGGCCCAGAAGGCCGCCATGAATTTTCGGATGAAGCGTTTTAACACGACCATCCATGATTTCAGGAAAACCGGTGTGATCGGCAACTTCCTTAACCGGGATACCGGCCGCTTCAATCGCCTTGGCAGAGCCACCGGTCGACAGGATTTCAACACCCTGTTCATGAAGGGATTTGGCAAATTCGACCAGACTGGTCTTGTCGGAAACGGAAATAAGCGCGCGCGCAATACGAGCAGTCATTGGGTTCGCTTTCATGCATCAATATGTGATGAAGGTCGCGGACCCATTGATGATATATCGGCCCAACGCGATACCGTGCTGTATGGCTGCTCGTGCATACGGGATGGTATCAATTGCGGGCGAACCGGCCTTTTGGCAGAAACCCGGGCCGACACATGATCAATGAGTCCGAACCATGTTTCGCGCGGACCTTTAGCATGTGCAGCGCAAAAAGTGGACCCCGAATTCTTGCATGGCGGCTTTCAGCAAAATAGCTCTATTTCATACCGCGGCTCTAAAGCGGTGAGAGTGACGTTCTGGCATAGGCAAGAAATCCACATATGGCCGCCACAACCAACCAATAAAACATCGGCCCATTCTGCTCTACACCTGATCGCAAATGCATCCCGGAAAAGAGGAGCATCTCTGCTGCAATACCCAAGGCCGCGATAGGCACGAGAATGGCAAATTGCTTATTGATTGCAGGCAGGATCAACCCAACCGCACAAAGTAGCTCAATGCCAATCAACCCCATCCATACCGCATGAGGAATAGCGCTCAGAGATGGAATGTTTTGTTCGGAATTTGAAAACTTCCAAACTGCGCCGATACCTGTATGCACGGCGAGTAATGCCTGCAAAATCCACAAAAAAATGTTCATCCTAGATCCCTCAAATTTGGAGACAAATTCAGTCCACTTGGGACAGTAATTGTTCTAACTGATCAAAGAACCGGGGCCATCCGCTTCTCGCCCCGAAATAAGCCAGCTTTTGTTTCTCTGGATTGAAACCTGTTTGCTCCATACGCAGAAGCGTTCCACTGGCAGAAGGCGACAGTGTCCATTTAACGACACTTTCCAAACCATCTGCCTGCCATGTGTATGTGAGTGTTTTCTCGGGCTCGATCGTCAGAACCTGACAGTCAATTTCACCCCAACTGGCGCTGAGTTTGAATTTGTGATTCAAAACTGGCGTGAAGTCATTTTGCAGTAACCATTCTGCGATGAGATGCGGCTGCGTAAGAGCACGCCATATTTTCTCAGGCGGAAAGGCAAGTTCCCGTTCAACAACGACAGAGCGAGTTTCGGGTGTGGTATTTTTCATTGATCAATCCGTTTGAGCAGGTTTTCAAGCGCATCGAAACGGCCCTCCCAAAACTCAGCCATTTGCGCGGTCCAGTCCCTGAGGGGGGATAACGCATCAGGCTGTGCGCTGTAATGGGTCTGGCGGCCTTGATGTAAGCCGCTGACCAAGCCTGCCTGCTTTAAAATACGAAGGTGTTTTGAGACAACCGGTTGCGAGACACCCGCCTGCTCTGTCAGTGCCCCGACAGTTTTGTCCCCTTCTCGGCATAAACGCTCAAATATTGCCCGCCGCGTTGGGTCGGAAAGCGTTTTGAAAAGGATCGTGTGCGCGTCTGACATTAACCCATACCCCAATGACTATGAATTAACGTATATCCATTGGGGTATGAATTGGTCAACGAAAAAGATGACACGACAATGAGTGCCGTATCCACCTTCCAAACTCAGGAAATGCCGTAAACCTTTAATGGTACGTGCCCGCACCAATCGGCTCCATCCGCCAACCCTAATCAAGCAACGCTTTTCTTAAACCCCAATGCATCAAATGCACGGTCAATAGAAGCCTGCTGGGTTTTCGCATAAAGTGCCAGCTCATCACGAACCGATGCCCCAAGCGCCTGTTCAAACTCATCCTGATTGGAGTGGGTCTGATAATTTTTCTGCGCGTCACCGCCCAGATTCGATTGGAAAATACCCGCCGCACTCACAGGCAGGAAATCCTCATAAATGATCGGATCTGCACGCAGATATCCTTGATCAACCAACTCATGGGCCGTTCCCGGCAATTTGCCTTTGCGCGCGGCATCCAAACCGGCCTGGGTCGGGCTGTATTTAAAGAAGGCCAACCCTTCGCCCCGAAGCGTTTCATAATCATCTGGGAAGGCGACGAACCGTTCGCAAAGCTCGGTTTCGTAATCGCGCGCATTTGATCCACCGGCATTAATCTGAACAGCCTGCCGGACCGATGCCAGAAGCGTGTCATACAATGCACGCCCCTTTGCCGTCAGGGCAACGCCGCGCTGTTCAATCTCGCCAAAGCGGGCGGTATGGGTTCCCGGTGTGCCTTTTGGTGTGTCGCCCACGAAATAGACCTGTTCTTCCAGCGCCTTGAAACTGGTTTGGCGCAGAAGGATCGGGCATTTTCGGGTCGGTGGACCTTCGACAACCGCCTTGGGTGAAATGCCCCGTTCGGGCATGGTTTTCTGAACCGCATCAATATCCAATGTGCGGGGTGTCAGATGATTGATATGCGGACCTTTGAAACACACCACATCGGCAATCAAACGATGGGCATCATGCATTTTCTGATACGATTCCAGTGATACTGTCGCGTCACTGTGCCAGCGGAAGGTTTCAAGCGCTTGGGTCACAAACTGTTCGGCCTGCACCTGCGTCAACCCGCCATTCTTTTCCGCCAGATAAATCAGCTTGATGACATCGGCGGTGAAGATATCGCGCGCCGCCAAAATCTGCTGGGCGTCATGGCGCAGTTTTTCATCTTCAATCAGCTCAAGCCGCAAAAGGGATGTAAAAACCCGAAACGGATTGCGCCGCAGTGCCGCGTCATCAATCGGACGAAAGGCCGTCGAGTGAACCGGCACACCCGCCACTGACAGATCATAATAGCCCACCGGATACATGCCCATCACGGCAAACAGGCGGCGCATGGTAAACAATTCTTCGGGCTTGCCCAGACGGATCGCACCGTGGCGTTCGACATCCAGTCGATCCAGCTCATCATTGCTTTCCAGCCCTTCACGCAACGCTGCGTTTACCGCAAGGCTGTCCTGATTAACATCGGCCACCAGTTCCAGAAGTGTTCCATATTGCGGCACTTCGGCGCGGTACATGTCCGACATGGCGCTGGAAAACATCGAACGGATTTCATCGGGATGGACAAAAGCGTCTGCCGACATGGAGGCCTCCAAAGAACGGGAACGGACTGGAATTTCGGAATGCCTTATCAAAAAGGTCATTCCTGTTTGTCATTCTGATCGCAAGATATTGGCGTAAAACACCCGTGACAAACGACAATTCCGCACGAGTTCATTCGCAATGAGAATGAACTCTTATGAGGCACCCAAAAAAATGGAAAATGGTCTGACTTGAAAGACGACTAGGCCGATCTTCCCGCGGCCTGATCCAGAGTGCTGCCATCCTCGGCAGACGGACCTGTTACAGCTTTGGCGTTATCGGCAAAGATCGATTTAACCCCGATTTCGGGTGGCTGGAATTCTGGCACCAACTGGCTGATCAACGCCAAAGTGGCGTGGGTATCACGGCTGGTTGCGCTGGTTTCAAGCGCCTCAAACACCTGTTTGATCAGGTCATAATCAACAACCCGCGGGGCGGCCAACATCACACCGTCCGTCTCGGTTGGTTCGGGCGGCTCGGAATCGTGGAACAGTTCTTCATAAAGCTTTTCGCCCGGACGCAGGCCGGTGACCTTGATCTCGACGTCCTTGCCCGGCTGCAAGCCCGACAGCAAGATCATCTGGCGCGCCAGATCAACGATTTTGACCGGACGCCCCATATCAAGAACAAAGATTTTACCGCCCTCTGTCACACCGCGACGGCCAAGTTCAGCCGATTGCAAGACAAGCTCCACCGCCTCGGCAATGGTCATGAAGTAACGTGTGATGCCCTCGTGGGTGACGGTCAAGGGCCCCCCGGCTTCAAGCTGGCGCTTAAACAGCGGCACAACCGATCCGGTCGATCCCAACACATTGCCAAACCGCACCGTGACAAACCGCGTGATGCTGCGCTGATCTTCGGGCAAGGTTTCAAGCGCCTGACAATAACATTCCGCCAACCGCTTGGACGCGCCCATGACATTGGCCGGATTAACCGCCTTATCGGTTGAAATCAAAACCATCGTCGCAACATTGGCCGCACGGCAGGCCTCGGCCACATTGCGCGTCCCCAGTGTATTGGTCAGGATACCTTCGTTGGGATTATGTTCGACCAGCGGCACATGCTTATATGCCGCCGCATGGAAAACAATTTCCGGTTTGACGTCATCAAAAACTGTATCAATCCGTGTGCGATCCCGAACGTCACCCAGAACGCTTTCACGTGGCAAGTCCGGGTATTTTTCCGCCATTTCCATATCAATGGCATAGAGATTATATTCCCCGGCATCGACCAGTGTCAGGCTCGCCGGGCCATAAGAGGCAATCTGGCGCACCAGTTCAGACCCAATCGACCCACCTGCGCCAGTAACAAGCACGCGCCTGCCGCCAATCATGTCGCGTACGCGGTCACGATCCAGACGCGCCTGCGGACGGCCCAGCAAATCTTCAATCGCCACCGGGCGGATTTGCAGCGGATCGGCAAGGCCTTCGCGCAGGTCACCCAGTTTCGGCAGGCGGGCAAACGTCATGCCATATCGGTCGGCAATCTCAAGCCACTTGGCATTATCAGGATGACGCAGCGCATCGCCGGTCAAAACCAAACGACGCGGCACACCATGGCGTGATTTTTCAAGTTTCTGAATGGTTTCTTCAAGCTGATCAACCGTCGCCAGCACATCAATATTGTGCATGTTGCGTCCGACACGGCTTTCCGTCAGCGCCACAATCCCGATCACCTTGAACGGGGTATCGGCAGACCGTTGTGTTTCACGGATGAAGGCTTCTGCTTCGTCGCCTGCCCCGATCAACAGAACCGAAAGACGCCGCGTACCTTGTCGCACCAGCGCACGCGCAGTCGATTTATCCTTGGCGATGCGATAGGCCAACCGTGACCCACCCAGCAACGCCATCAACAAAAACCACTGAATAAGCGGCGCAGACCGCGGAATCCAGTCAAGACGGGTGGTCAGGAACAAGACGATAAACAAGACCGCCACAGCAACGCTGACCGCCTTGGCAATCCGTGTGAGATCATTCAGCGACGCATAGCGCCAGATACCGCGATAAAGTCCAAAAAACCAGAAGGATGCCGCCGCAATCAGGGTAAACACACCAGCTGAAAACAGGATATTGTCAAAGGCATAAAACTGCACGCCCTCGCCAACCCGCAAATACAATGCCAGCGGGAAAGAAAGTGCGGCCATGACAATGTCATGACCAAAGGCAATATGGCTTCGCTGTAAAATGCGCGACATGCGGTCCCTTACCGGCAATTTTCTGTTTTTATCTGTTTTTAAAGGATACCCGCTTCACCCGAAGACGGATAAGCCTTTCTTTTCGCGCCCACCTGAAAACAAGTCAAGCACTCCGCACAGGCCTGTTTTTACTTACGGTTCCGCTCGTCCTTTGACGGGCATGCGCAACATCATGCCCACAAGCCCAAACACCACCATGGCGGCTGCCACAACCCGCATCCAGCCCTGCGTATCAAACTCGGTAAAACACACCGCAATCAACACCAGATTGGTAATCCCGATCATCGCCGAGACGGTCGAATGCTTAAGCCCACGCTGGGTCGCCTGTTGATAAAAATGCTCACGATGCGCTTGCCAGATTTTTTCGCGACGAAGCGCACGCTTGATTAAGGTTATGGTCGCATCAAACAGGTAATATGACGGCAAGATAAGCGCGACCGCCCATGCTCCTTCGGCGGCCAGTTGCAACAGAACCCAACCCAGAATAAAGCCAAGCGGGATTGACCCTACATCACCCAGAAACAACCGGGCCGGATGCCAGTTCCAGATCAAAAACCCGGCCATGATCGATGTGACACCGAGCCCGATATAGCCAAGCCCGATGAACTGCGGCAACGGGATCAACAGGGCGAGAATAAACACACCAAGTCCGATCGACCCGGCTTCAACCCCGGTAATACCATCAATCCCGTCCATGAAATTAAACAGATTGATAAACCAGACCCACGCCAGCACCACCAAAACATGATCAAGCCAGTCCGGAACGACCCCGCCCAGAACCGGCTTATCAATGGCAAAAACACCAATGATCACGGCAATGAACTGACAGGCAAACCGTATCGCTGCGGACAAATCACGCCGGTCATCGAGCCAGCTTAAGATGCCAAGTCCAGCCCCGGCGCCCAGCATCAACCAAGAACCAATATCGCGCACCCCGGTATGGACAAAAACCACCGCCACCAGAACAATCAAAAGCGGTGTCACCGCCAACCCACCGCCACGCGGGGTCGGCACGGCATGACTGGACCGGTGGTTGGGCATGTCCAAAATCGCCTTGCGCCGTAAATAAATCAGCACCGCCCATGTCAGCAACATCGCGCCAATCAGAAAAATGCTGGAAAAGGTCGCAAGTCCGGCAAAAGTCATTGTTTGGGTCGTCCCCTGGTTCGACGCTGGTTCGCCACTGATCGGCATTGGGTAAAAGGATCGGTCTGGATTAGCCGGGACGTGCCCCCATCGCAAGGCTTTTCAACCCGACATCGCGCCAATTGGCAGGTCAGCCATGCCGATCAAACTGACGCTTGGTGCTTTACACGCGGTCGTACGACGCTTAACTACACCTCATAACATAAAACCGGAGATATCCCTTTGACAGAACGCCGTTCCCGTCCAGCGCAGCGCAATGCATCCCGCACCCCCGCGGTCGAGGCACCCGATCCACGCATGCTGGCGCTGAAAACGCTGCAGGAACTGCGTGGCGGCGAAGTGACACTGGACGAACTTCTGTCAAAGCATGGTTATGGCATGCCATCGCTGGACCGTAACTTCCTGCGTCACTTGCTGGGCACCACATTGCGCCATCTTGGTGAAATCGATGCGGTTCTTGCCCCGCGTTATCAACCGCCACAGGACCGGGTTGCCGCACGGCTGACCAACATCATGCGTCTTGGCGTCGCCCAGTTGTTCTTTATGGACACATCCGATTACGGCGCGGTTGACAGCACGGTTAATCTGGCCCGCGATGCCGGCCTGCATAAATACGTCAAACTGGTCAATGCGGTGCTGCGCAGTTTGCAGCGTGACGGCTTTGAATGGCCCGAAGGGGTCGAAGACTGGCAACTTAACATCCCGGCATGGCTGCGCGGATCGTGGAAAAAGGCCTATGGCGCCGAAATCGCGCAAGGCATCGCCGAGGCCAGCCTTGGCCACGCCATGCTCGATCTGTCGATCAAGGATCGATCAGAATCGGAAAATTGGGCCCAACAGGTCGATGGCCTTGTCCTGCCGACCGGCTCGGTCCGGCTTGAAAGTGGCCGACGCATTCGCGACCTTCCGGGCTATAAGGATGGCAAATGGTGGGTGCAGGATGCGGCCGCGGCCATCCCGGCCACCCTGTTCTCCGCCTATAAAGACAAAACAATCTATGATCTCTGTGCCGCACCGGGTGGCAAAACCATGCAATTGGCGGCCCTTGGAAGCCACCCGATTGCGGTTGATAAATCCGAAGGGCGCCTGAAACGCGTATTTGAAAACCTTGAACGTGTGGAACTGGGGGCGGCCGTTGTCACAGGCGATGCCACCGATCTGGCCCCCGATACCCCGCCCGCCGATGCGGTGTTGCTTGATGCCCCTTGCTCGGCAACCGGCACCATTCGCCGCCACCCTGACATTCTGTTGCGTCAGAATGACAAATTGATGCGATCTCTTTTGCCGATCCAGACCAAACTGCTTAATCAGGCTGACAAGCTTCTGAATGTCGGCGGTGAGCTGATCTATTGCACCTGTTCGCTGCAACCCGAAGAAGGCGAACATCAGATCAAATCGTTCCTGGCCGATCATCCCAAATACGAACGCAAACCGATTACTGCCGAAGAGCTCGGCGGCTGGGATGAGGCGATCAACGAAGATGGCGAATTGCGCATTCTGCCGGTTCATATGCAGGAATATGGCGGCATGGATGGCTTTTTCTGCGCCCGGCTTGTCAAAAAGCGCTGATTTCGCGTCAAAATACGCTAAGACCCCGCACACAAGGCTGCCATGACCGTCCATTCGGATGACAGGGCGGGTTTTTTGCGTTAAGACAGGCGCCAAATTCCCATATCCCGCAGTGTTTCAGGACCCGTGACGCATGACCACGTCGAACATTAAAATTGCCCCTTCGATCCTTTCGGCCGACTTCGCCCAACTGGGTGTTGATGTCCGTGCGGTTGACGCCGCCGGTGCGGATTACATCCACATTGATGTGATGGACGGCCATTTTGTGCCCAACATCACGATTGGCCCGGATGTGGTCAAGGCCCTGCGCCCGCACAGTGACAAGGTGTTTGACGTGCATCTGATGATCGCCCCGGTCGATCCCTATATCGAAGCCTTCGCCAATGCCGGTTCGGACATCATCACCATCCATGCCGAAGCCGGCCCGCACCTGCATCGCAGCCTGCAACTGATCAAGTCGCTGGGCAAAAAAGCCGGTGTGTCGCTGAACCCGTCAACCCCGGAATCTGTGATTGAATACGTCATGGACATGGTTGATCTGGTGCTGGTCATGACCGTCAATCCGGGCTTTGGCGGTCAGAAATTCATCCCCAGCCAGCTTGAGAAAATCAAACGCATCCGCAAGATGATTGATGCGACCGGGCGCGACATCGACCTTGAAGTCGATGGTGGCGTAAACCCGGAAATCGCCCCGCAAGTCATTGCTGCTGGCGCGAATGTTCTGGTCGCAGGATCGGCCACCTTCAAAGGTGGGCCGGGTGAATATGCCAATAATATCAAGGCAATTCGCGGCGCCTAAGCCATATACGACCTGCCTTCTGTATGTATCAGGGCCGGAACCACATCGTTGGTTTCGGCCCTGAATGCGTTTTATGCGCATTTGAAATAACCGCATAAGGCTTTGATAAATTTTTTCTATCACCCCATTAGGTCTGCATACTTGACCTAATTTGCGATATCGCAAATAGATGCCCCCATGAATGAAATCTTTATTGGCAAAAAATCATCGGCTGCGGGTGGATGGGGTGCGCTGAAAAGTTGCGGCAAGCAGCTTTTGCAAAGCGGCAGCGCCCTGACCGGTGCCCGCACGATGCTTAAGGCAAATCAGCCCAACGGCTTTGATTGCCCCGGTTGCGCGTGGGGCGATCCCGAGCATGGATCATCGTTTGAGTTTTGCGAAAACGGTGTCAAAGCCGTATCGTGGGAAGCAACGCAAAAGCGCGCCACACCGGCATTCTTTGCCAAACATACGGTTTCCGAACTGCGCAAGCTTTCCGATTATGAGCTCGAACTCAACGGACGACTGACCCACCCGATGCGCTATGACGCACCAAGCGACACCTATCTGCCCGTCGCGTGGGAAGATGCCTTTGCCGAAATTGGGGACATCCTTAAAAGCCTGAAGTCCCCCGATCAGGCCGAGTTTTACACATCCGGCCGGGCCAGCAACGAAGCTGCTTATCTCTATCAATTGTTCGTACGCCTTTATGGCACCAACAATTTCCCCGATTGCTCCAACATGTGCCACGAGGCAAGTGGCGTTGGCCTGCGTCAGGCGATTGGCGTTGGCAAAGGCACGGTCCTGCTCGAAGATTTCGAAAAGGCAGACGCCATTTTCGTGCTGGGACAAAACCCCGGCACCAACCATCCGCGCATGCTGGGTGATTTGCGCCGGGCCGCCATCCGTGGGGCTGAAATCGTTGTCTTTAACCCGGTCCGTGAACGCGGACTGGAACGGTTTTCCGACCCACAGGCCAAACTTGAAATGCTGTCAGGCGGATCAACCGATATCGCCAGCCACTATTACCAGCCCCTTCTGGGGGGTGACATGGCCGCCGTGCGCGGCATGAGCAAGGCCGTCTTTGCCGCCGAAGATGCCGCCATCGCGGCGGGCGATCCGTCCGTGCTTGATCATGATTTCCTAAGCCAACATTGCGATGGCTTTGCCGAGTATCGCGCCACTGTCGATGCCACAAGCTGGGACGAGATCGAAGACCAGTCCGGTCTGTCGCGGCACGACATCGAACAGGCAGCAAATGTGTATATGTCGGCCGAACGGGTAATATGCACCTGGGCAATGGGGGTCACACAGCACCTGCATTCGGTGGCCACCATCCGCGAAATTTCCAATTTCATGTTCCTGCGCGGCAATATCGGTAAACCCGGTGCCGGCCTCTGCCCGGTGCGCGGACATTCCAATGTGCAGGGCGACCGCACCGTTGGCATTAACGAAAAACCCGCCGATGCCTTCCTTGATGCACTCGAAAAGGAATTCGGCTTCACCGCACCACGCAAACACGGCCACAACGTGCTGGGTGCGATTGGCGCAATGCTGGATGGCAGCGCCAAGGCCTTCATCGGGCTTGGCGGCAATTTCGCCCGTGCAACCCCCGACAGCGCACTTGTTGCCAAGGCATTTAAAAACCTGAAACTGACGGTCAACATCGCGACCAAGCCCAATCATTCGCACCTGATGCCCGGCGAGGTCAGCTTTATCCTGCCGTGTCTTGGGCGGACCGAAATTGATCTGAATTCAGCCGGTCAGTCACAGGTCGTCAGCGTCGAAGACTCGATGAGCATGGTTCACGGGTCGGCGGGCATCAACCGCCCGGCATCGCCGCATCTATTGTCCGAAGTTGGCATTATCGCCGGGATTGCCGAGGCAACCGTTGGCACTCAGACCGTGTCATGGCCTGCCCTTGCCGATGATTATGAACGCATCCGCACCCATATCGAAGCCACCATTCCGGGCTTTGACGATTACAACACCCGCCTGCGCACACCACGCGGGTTCCTCCTGCGCAACAGTGCCGCACACCGGGAATGGAACACACCGACCGGCAAGGCCAATTTCTTTGCCGGTGCCCTTCCCGCCTGCACCGTGCACCAGCAGGCCCGCACCGCACAAAGCCGTTTCGCGCTTCAGACATTCCGTTCACACGATCAGTACAACACGACGGTCTATGGTCTTGATGACCGCTATCGCGGTGTTTATGGCGAACGGAACGTGATTTTCATCCATCCCGACGACCTTGCGTCCCTTGGTGCAAAATCTGGCGACCGGGTGAATGTCATTGGCGAATATGATGACGGAGTCGAACGTATTGCGCCTGATTTCCGGTTCGTTTCATACGATATCCCGCGCGGCAGTGTTGCGGGCTATTACCCGGAATTGAATGTGCTGGTACCACTGGGCAGTGCCGGGGATCAAAGCGACACGCCGACGTCAAAGTCGGTCATGGTGTCGTTTCAAAAGGATGCGGCGGCGTGACCGAAACGGCACCCGGTAGCAAACAGTTCATGGATCTGGTTTCGCGCCTTATCACAGCGCAACCGGAACTCACTCCGATACAGGCAGGGATCATTGTCGCGGCCCAGCAAAATATTGCACATGACAGCCGCACATTCGCCCGGCTTCTGGGACTTGCCCATGCGCTTGTCCTGCGTGAGCTGAATGTGCTTTTGCAATCGGGGGATGTCTTAGAACTGGTAAAGCGTGATGACCGCACACTGCGAACGCACTATTCAACCACCTGCGGTATCAATAGAAAAGCCAGTTAGCTTAGAAATCAATACAGCGGCCTTTGCTCTCCCAATCGCCAAAGCGGGTCGGTTCCGGGCCTTTCGGGCCGCCGATTTCGCGGGCTTTGGCTGCGGCTTCCTTGGCGGCCTTGGCCTCGGCAAGGGCGTTGATCGCGTCCTGGGACAAGGCCGGTGCCATATCAGCACCCGCGATCTCTTCGTTCTTTTCTTCACTTGTTTTCGGTTCGGCCTTTTCTTTTGGCTCTACCTGATGAATGACGGTCTCGCGAAACTTTCCGGTCATTCGGCTTCTCCTGTTTTAGGGCCTGCACCCTGTAATTCACATTTGCCCAAGAAATAGCGTCCTGACCACCGTTGGGCAAGCCTGCGTATGGCACAACCGAAGTGCTCGAAATGCATGGGATTTCAATCCTTTGGAATCAAACGTGGAATCGTATTCTGGTCTGATGGAAAAATTTGGCGAAAACTGACTCTTTCCGTGTGCCGTTAAAGCCGCTATTTCAGGCATACGAGCAAAACAAGGAGAAACCATGCGTCCAATTCCTCAGCGTATCGCCGAAGAACTTTCGGTTCGCCCCGAACAGGTCATTGCCACCATCGAGATGCTCAATGAAGGTTCGACCGTTCCGTTTATCGCCCGCTACCGCAAAGAAAAGACCGGCGGGCTTGATGACACCCAATTGCGTACGCTGGAAGAACGCCTGAGGTATCTGACCGAACTTGAAAGCCGCCGGTCCTCCGTGCTTGAAAGCATTCGCGAACAGGACAAACTCACCCCCGAGCTTGAAGCCGCCATTAACGAGGCCGACACCAAGACCCGTCTTGAAGATTTGTATCTGCCTTATAAGAAAAAGCGCCGCACCAAGGCCCAGATTGCTCGTGAAGCCGGGCTGGAGCCGCTGGCCGATGGCTTGTTTAGCAACCCGACCCTTGATCCCGAGATTGAGGCGGCAAAATACGTTGACGCCGAAAAAGGCGTCGAGGACACCAAGGCCGCCCTTGATGGCGCGCGCCAAATCCTGATGGAACGCTTTGCCGAGGATGCCGACCTTGTTGCCAAGTTGCGTAACCTTTTGTGGAATGACGGTGAAATCACCGCCAGCGTGATCGAGGGCAAACAGGCCGAAGGGGCGAAATTCTCCGACTATTTCGAACATTCGGAAAAAGTCAAAACCTGCCCGTCGCACCGCGCACTTGCCCTATTCAGGGGGCGCAACGAAGACATCCTGCAACTTAAACTGACCTTGGGTGCCGAGGACGAAGCCCGCCCACGCAGTCAGGCAGGCCGGGCCGAAATCATGATCGCCGCCCACGTCGGGATTGCCGATAAGGGACGGGCCGCGGATAAATGGCTTGTCGATACCGTGCGCTGGACCTGGCGGGTCAAATTGTCACTGTCGATCGAGCTTGATCTGTTTGGGTCGCTGCGTGACAGCGCTGAAGAAGACGCTATCAAGGTCTTTGCCAATAACCTCAAAGACCTTCTTCTGGCCGCTCCTGCCGGGCAAAAGGCCACCATGGGTCTTGATCCGGGCGTGCGTACCGGGGTCAAGGTTGCCGTGGTGGATGCGACGGGCAAACTGGTCGATACCGCCACGGTCTATCCGTTCCAGCCGCGCAATGATGTGGATGGTGCGATTAACACCATGGCCGCCCTTGCCGCGCGTCATAAGATCGAGTTGATCGCGATTGGCAATGGCACGTTTTCGCGCGAAACCGATGACCTTGCCGGGCAGATGCTTAAACGCTTCCCGGCCCTGACCGCGACCAAGGTCATTGTCAATGAGTCGGGTGCATCGATCTATTCCGCGTCGCAATTTGCCGCCGAAGAGTTCCCCGATCTGGATGTATCGCTGCGCGGGGCCGCCTCAATCGCGCGCCGTTTGCAGGACCCATTGGCCGAACTGGTCAAGATCGAGCCAAAATCCATCGGGGTTGGGCAGTATCAGCACGACGTATCGGAAACCAAACTGGCCAAATCGCTTGATGCCGTGGTTGAGGATTGCGTGAACGGGGTGGGTGTTGACCTCAATACCGCATCGATCCCGCTTTTGACCCGTGTGGCGGGCTTAAGCGAAACATTGGCGCGCAATATCGTCGGATACCGTGATTCAAACGGCGCGTTCCAGTCGCGTACTGACCTTAAAAAGGTCGAACGTCTTGGACCCAAGGCGTTTGAACAATGTGCGGGCTTCTTGCGCATTCGCGGGGCCACCAACCCGCTCGATGCCTCGGCCGTTCACCCGGAAGCCTATCCGCTGGTCAAAAAAATCAGCGCACAGGCCTCCAAATCGCTTGCCGATCTAATCGGCGATTCGGCCTTTATCAAAACGCTGCGTGCCGAAGATTACGCCGACGACACATTCGGTGTGCCAACCATCCGCGATATTATTGCCGAGCTTGATAAACCCGGCCGTGACCCGCGCCCGGAATTCAAGACCGCCAAATTCACCGATGGTGTCAATGAAATCAAGGACCTGAAAGCCGGTATGAAGCTTGAAGGAACCGTCACCAACGTCACCAATTTCGGCGCGTTTGTCGATATTGGTGTGCATCAGGATGGCTTGGTCCATATTTCCCAACTGGCCGACAAGTTCGTCGAAGACCCCCGTCAGGTGGTCAAGGCCGGTCAGATCGTCTCGGTCACCGTCATGGAAGTCGACGCCCCGCGTAAACGCATCGGGCTGTCGATGAAATCGGCGCCGGATTACGAAGGCACACGCGAACGGCGAAATGACAGCCAAGCCACCGCCCCACGTGGCGGGCAGGCACATTCAGGCGCCCGCCCGAACCACAATCGCGGCAATGGCGGTGGCAATGGTGGTAATTCTTCGCGCAATTCCGCAGGTGGGTCCGCTGGCGCATCATCTGGAAACGATGCAATGGCCGCCGCCCTGAAGGCCGCGATGGAACGCCGTAAATAGGCACTGCGCAGACGCGCACCCCGCGTTTTGATCGGAATATAAAAGGCGGCGGGATATGGCAAACACCATCCCGCCGCCCTTTTTTTGGCCTTCGGATATCGCGCACCATACATAGGACGAATTGACACAAAGCACGGAAAAACCCATGTTGCAGGTTCACCAAGGGGAGCCTCGACAGGAGGCTGAGAAACTGCCCCGTGCGATCAAAGCACATGCGCAGTGACCCGTTGAACCTGATCCAGTTCATACTGGCGTAGGGACGGTGCGAACGTTGCAAACGGTTTAAACAACGTTCTCCATCATTCCGACTTCGAACTGGGTCTCCAACGCTGCGACACAAGACGCATTGGAGCCTCGATATGACGACCGACCTTTCCCAAACCACAACCGATCTTTTTGACCGCATGCGTGCGACCAATCCGCTGGTCCAGTGCATCACCAATTATGTTGCGATGAACTACGCCGCCAACGTTTTGCTGGCGGCGGGCGCCTCCCCCGCCATGGTGCATACGCCCGAAGAATCCGGTGAATTTGCCGCCATCGCCGGCGCATTGACCGTTAATATCGGCACCCTGTCGCCCAACTGGGTTGAAGGCATGATTGCCGCGGCAAAATCGGCCAATGACGCCAACAAACCATGGGTGCTTGATCCGGTCGCGCATTTTGCAACCGGATATCGTCAGGGCACGACGACCGAACTTCTCAAACTCAACCCCGCTGTCATTCGCGGCAACGCATCGGAAATCATCGCCCTTGGCGGCGGACAAAGTGCCGGTCAGGGTGTCGATAGTGGCGATCCTGTCGAACAGGCCGAGGATGCCGCACGCGCCCTTGCCACCGCACAAAAGGCGATTGTGGCTGTCACCGGCGAGGTTGATTTCGTCACCGATGGCACGCGGTCGGTGCGCATTGCCGGTGGATCGGACCTGATGCCGAAAATCACCGCCATGGGCTGTGCGCTAACCGCCCTTACCGGCGCCTATGTCGCCATTACGCCTGATCAGGCGTTTGAGGCAACGGTTGCCGCCCTTGCCAATTTTGCCGTTGCCGGCGAAATTGCCGCCAAGTCGGCACATGGCCCGGCATCGTTCATGACGGCCTTTGTCGACGGGCTCTATACCCTTGATGCAAAAACTTTTAATGCCAACGCCCGGATCACTGCCCAATGACGTCCTTTGACCTTTCGCTGTATCTTGTTCTCGACCCTGATCTGTGCCGGACCCATTCGATGGTTGAAACCACCATGGCCGCAATCGCCGGTGGGGCAACGATTGTTCAGCTGCGCGACAAGAAAGTCGGCACCGAGGGCCTGATCCGGATTGGGCGTGAATTGATGGATGCCATGGCGGGCAGCGGTGTTCCGTTGATTGTGAATGACGATATCGATGCGGCCATCGCGATTGGCGCCGACGGCCTTCATGTTGGTCAGGATGACATCTCCGCACAAACCGCCCGCGAACGTCTTGGCCGTGACAAGATCATCGGCCTTTCAATTGAAAATGAGGAAGTCGCCCGCAAAGTTCACCCGGCAAGCGTCGATTATGTCGGCGTCGGTCCCATCTTTGCCACCGCGACCAAACCCGATCATAAACCCGCCATCGGCTTTGACGGTTTGGCGCACCTGATCAAGATTGCCAAACTGCCATCCGTTGCCATTGGTGGACTTAAACGGGATCATGTCGATCGGGTTTTTGCCGCCGGGGCCGATGGGCTTGCCGTGGTATCGGCCATTTGCGGGCAACCTGATCCCGAGGCCGCCGCACATAAAATCGCAACCGAAATTATGGCCACAAAGTCGGCATTTACCCCTTGAAATCTGGCGAATGTGCCACGTGAAGCAAAGATATTTGCATGATTCTGCTCAATGCCCATTTCCGTAAATGGTTGCGGGAATTGAATTTTTTGGCCCATGCATGGCTGCCCATCGCTCAAAGCACGAACCGGCACGGAAATGCCTCAATTGCGCCGCGAATTCTTCTGCTTCGGGGGGCATCTTTGGGGCATGGAAAATGCACAAACGCGCGAGGGATATCATGTTGAAATCTTTGCGTAGCAAACCGGTTGCCATTGCCCTGGCCTCTATCTTCATGGGCACGACGGCCGCCTTGGCTGCAATCAAGATCGCCCCGAAACCGACCACGGACAGTGTGACCGTCTATTCGGAAATACCCGAGGGTCAGGTGATTCTAAGCCATCAGGATGGCACGATTGCCTTTAATCGAAATTGCAAAAGCTTCCCCTGCCAGCTTGATATCTCATCGCTGTCAAAAGGCGAATACGATGTCATGATCCGCAATGGCACCGACATCCAGCAAATGGTCGCCTTGTATAAGGAATAATTCCCGATCAACCCGATGGCGGCATCGTCCCCATCCCCGATGCCGGATGGAAAATTTGCGATCTTTCGGGAACGTTTTTCCATCTGACAAGTTCATCATACAGGGTTGGACAATCGCCCGTTGCCACACGCGACATTGCATTAAAGCGCTGTTGTCCTAGATAAAGGCCACAGACATCTTCTTTGCCGCATTGATGAAAGCCCGCAACAAAGGTTTACAACAGGTTGCACGGGAATTTAACTTTCACCCAGCGCGCAAAAAGGGATATGTTGCGTTACCGCACAGACCAATAATGAAAGTCGAGGAACTGTATCATGGCATTTGAACTCCCAGCACTTCCGTATGCACACGACGCGCTTGCACCCGTCATGTCGGCTGAAACCCTTGAGTTTCACCATGACAAACATCACAACGCCTATGTTGTGAATGGCAATAAGCTGCTCGAAGGGTCGGGCCTTGAAGGCAAGTCACTCGAAGAAGTCGTTGTTGCTTCCTATGGTGACGCGGCCAAAGCCGGTCTTTTCAACAACGCTGCCCAGCACTGGAACCATATCGAGTTCTGGAAAATGATGAAGAAAAATGGCGGCGGCAACCTTCCGGGTGAACTGGAAAAGAAAATCGTCGAAGATTTCGGCTCTGTCGATGCCTTCAAAGAAGCCTTCGTACAGGCCGGTGTCACCCAGTTCGGTTCGGGCTGGTGCTGGCTGGCAATGGACAAATCGGGCAAATTGGTTGTGACCAAAACCCCGAATGCGGAAAACCCGCTGGTCCACGGTCAGACCCCGCTGCTCGGGTGTGATGTTTGGGAACACTCCTATTACATCGATTACCGCAACGCGCGCCCTGACTACGTCAAAGCGTTCCTCGACAGCCTGGTAAACTGGGAATATGTCGCAGAGCGTTTCTCCAAAGCGGGCTAATCAAGCCAAAGCTTTGAGACAGAATTAAAGAAAGCGGTCCCTTCGGGGGCCGCTTTTTTCGTGTTCAGAACACATCAGGCCAACGGCGCGCTGTATGCAAAACGGCAATGATCGTGACCGTGTTTTCACCCACGCGATAGGCCACAAGATATGGCGTGCCGTTGACAATCATTTCGCGGGTCTGCTCCACACGCCCCACCCGTCCGATAAACGGGTGGATGGCCAATTGTGAAACCGATCCCCTAATCAATTGATAGGTGCTCTGGGCTGCTGCGGGATTGCGCTCATCTATATAATCGATAATCCCGCCCAAATCCTTGGCAGCCCGGCTGCCCCACTTGATCTTCATCCGGCTTGTTTGTCTGCAAAGCGTTTGTCAAACGCGGCAAGAACATCTTCGTGCGATATCAGAACTTCCTCGCCCGCTTCAATGCTTTTAACGCGTTCGGCAATCAGGGTTACTTGCCATTCCTGATGATCGGCATATTGCCGCAAGGCATCGTTGATGATGCTTGACCGCGTCTGACCAAAGGCATCTGCAAGCTTGTCCAACCGTTGGCGCAGATCGGGATCGACGCGCACCGCCACTGTATCCTTGCTCATGACCGGGCTCCTGTTTGCAATGTGATACATCGTATTATACCGCATTTTCGCCCAAACAAAAACACCGCCAGTTTCCCGGCGGTGTTTTCTCGCGTCAAACCTGATCAGACACGCGATCAGATATCAAACTTAATACCCTGTGCGAGTGGCAACTCGCGGGAATAGTTGATCGTGTTGGTCGCACGGCGCATGTAGCCTTTCCATGCATCCGAACCAGACTCGCGTCCGCCACCGGTTTCTTTCTCGCCGCCGAACGCGCCGCCGATTTCCGCACCCGACGGGCCGATATTGACGTTGGCAATCCCGCAATCAGACCCGACAGACGACAGGAACAATTCGGTTTCACGCAGATCGGTCGAGAAGATGCAGCTCGACAAGCCTTGCGGCACGTCATTCTGAAGCGCGATGGCTTCTTCAAGCGTCTCATAGGTCATGACATAGAGGATCGGTGCAAAGGTTTCATGCTTCACCGTGTCCGTCTGACCGGGCATTTCAACCACCGACGGGGTGACATAGAACGCATTCGGATATTTGGACTCCAGCGTGCGTTCGCCGCCATGGACAGTCCCACCATCTGCCTTGGCCTTGGTGAGGGCGGCCTGCATGTTGGTATAGGCTTCTTCGTCAATCAGCGGACCAACCAGCACACCGTCTTCCAGCGGATCACCGATTTTGACCGACTTATAAGCCGCGATGATTTTCGGCAGAATCTGATCCTTGACGTCCTTATGAACAATCAGGCGGCGCAAGGACGTGCAACGCTGACCGCAGGTGCCAACAGCCGAGAACACAACCGCACGCACCGACATGTCGATATCGGCTGACGGGGTGACGATCATGGCGTTGTTGCCGCCAAGCTCAAGGATGGTGCGGCCAAAACGCTGAGCTACACGCGGGGCAACTTCACGGCCCATACGGGTCGAACCGGTTGCCGAAATCAGCGAAACATCCCGGCTGTCGGTCATGATTTCACCGATTTCACGGTCGCCAACAACCACCTGATGCAGGTCGGCCGGGGCATCGCCAAATTTCGCGATCGCTTTTTCAAGGATCTTCTGACAGGCAAGGGCAGTAACCGGGGTTTTTTCCGACGGTTTCCAGATCACGGCATTGCCGCACGCCAGCGCAAGGGCAGTGTTCCATGCCCAAGGGGCAACCGGGAAGTTAAACGCGGTAATCAGGCCAACAACGCCCAGCGGATGCCAGTTTTCCATCATTTTGTGGCCCGGACGTTCGGACGCAATCGTCAAACCATAAAGCTGACGCGACAGGCCAAGCGCGAAATCACAGATATCAATCATTTCCTGAACTTCGCCAAGACCTTCCTGATAAATCTTGCCGCATTCCAGTGCGACCAAACGCCCGAGCGGTTCTTTGGCCGCGCGCAGTTCATCGCCCAGAATCCGCACCAGTTCACCACGGCGCGGGCCGGGAACCTGACGCCATGCGCCAAATGCCTTTTTGGCGTTGCCGATGGCATCAAGCATTTCGGCTGGCGTGGTTTCGGTAACAGACGCAAATTCCGAACCGTCAACCGGGGTCTGGACACTTAGCGTGCCATTGGCAATCTCGGCCTCGGACAGACCAAGCTCGGTCAGGATGGATGTGTAACTCACAGTAAAACTCCCTTCTTTTAAAACTCTTTGGCGATCATCGCCGACCGCTCAATCCGCAATTCCGGCCAGTTCAGGCAACAATTTGCCGATAATGGCAAAGGCCTCATCGACCTGATCAAACGGAATGGTCAAAGGTGCCAGCAGGCGCACCACATTGGCGTGTTCACCACTTGGCATTAACAATAGCCCGTTTGCGCGGGCCCGTTGCAATAAGGTTTGCAGACGTTTGGCCGATGGTGTGCCGTCATCTGCAAGTATTTCAAAGGCGCGCATCGCGCCAATTCCGCGCATATTGCCGATCACATGCCCGCCGGGCAGATCGCGCAACCATGCGATATGGGTGGCATATTTTTCGCCAAGCTGCTTGGCCCGAACAAGGATCTTTTCATCGCGCAAAACATCAAACACCCCGGTCGCCGCCGCACAGGCCACCGGATTGCCCGAATACGTTCCGCCAAGTCCACCGGGTGCGAGCGCATTCATGACATCCTCCGCCCCGGTAATCGCCGCCAGCGGAAAGCCCCCGCCGATCCCCTTGCCCATCACAAGGATATCGGGTGCCACCCCGGCATGCTCCATGGCAAACATCTTGCCCGTGCGGGCAAAGCCCGACTGGATTTCATCGGCAATCAAAACCATGCCGTTGGCATCGCAGAACGCCCGCAATTCGATCAAAAATTCCCGATCACAGGCGCGAAAACCGCCTTCCCCCTGGACCGGTTCAATGACAATCGCCCCCACCGATTGGGGATCGGCCGAGACCGAAAACAGCTTGGCAAGGGCTTCCATGCCATCCTCAACCGATATACCGGTTTCTGGGCATGGATATGGCAGATGCCAGACCGGGCCGGGCAAGGGTCCCAATCCGGTTTTATAAGGCTTGGTTTTCCCCGTTAGCGCCAAGGTCGCCAAGGTACGGCCATGAAACCCGCCTTCAAAGGCAATCACCCCGGTCCGCCCGGTAAAGGCACGCGCGAGTTTAAGCGCATTTTCCATCGCCTCGGCCCCGGAATTGGTCAGCATCGATTTTGCCGGACCTTCAATCGGGCAATGTTCCGCCAGCCAGTCAGTCACCGCGACATAGGGTTCATGAGGCAGCGCGTTAAAGCAGCTATGGGTAAAGCGGTTGCACTGCTTGGCCACCCGATCCATCACGACGGGATGGCGATGACCCACAGTTAAAACACCAATCCCGCCGACAAAATCGATATAGCGGTTGCCATCAACATCCCAGGCCTCGGCATTCAACGCCCGATCCAGATAGACCGGATGCAGATTGCGCACACCAGACGACACCGACCCTGTCTTGCGATCACGGAGCATGGTGCTGGCGTTTACTTCTGTGGTGCGATCATCACGGGGCATGTGGGGCGTGCTCCGACCAGTTTGGGTTAAGGGTTTGATTTCGCAGTGTCATTACGAAATCGAATTAAATTAAATTACGTTCAGCTCAAGCACCGGCGCATTATCGCGAATGCGTTGATAGCCAAACACAGACAGATCAAGGGTTTGATAGCCCCCCGTGGTGATCAGTTCGGCAATACCGCGCCCGACTGCCGGGCTTTGCTGCAACCCGTGGCCGGAAAATCCATTGGCGAAAATGAAATTCGCAACGTCCGTATGGCGGCCCAAAATCGCGTTCTGATCAAGCAAGTTATAGGCATAATGCCCGGCCCAGGCATTGATGACCTTGATCGCCTCAAACCGCTCGCACCGTTCATACAGACCCGGCCAGATGATGTCGTCAAACAGGCTGTGATCGACGTCAAAGTCCCAGCATTCCGGGTCGCGCTCCTTGGGTGGGGCGATGCCGGTGATGAAAAATTCGCCTTCGGGGCGGACATAAAGCCCGCTTGGATCAATCAGCATCGGGCAACTTGCATTGATGTCGGCCGCATCCCGGCAATCAAACACAAAAATGCAACGTTTGCGCGGCTCGACCGGGATTTCAAGACCGGCCATCTTGGCCAGTTTGGAACACCCGGTTCCCGCCGCATTGACAAGCTCGCCACAGCCAAACCGACGACCGTCTTTTAACACAATACCGGTAATCTGATCGCCATCGCGCACAACCTTGACCACTTCACCGTCGATATAATCCGCCCCGCGACGGCGCGCCTGTTTGCGGAACGACTGCATCAGGCAATAGGCATCAAACCATCCCTCACCCGTGCGGCCCCAACAGCCCGCCGCCAAATCCGATGTGTTCATCCATGGATATTTGGCCGCCAACTCATCTGGCTCCATCCAGACAATATCGCCGCCAAATTCGGTCTGGGTGGCGTGGTTATGGCGCAGGATATCGCGCCCGTCATCGGTGGCCAGAACCAGATAGCCCTTTTCATGCAGGGAAATGTCAACGTCCGGGTCAAGATCACGTTTCAAATTGCGCAAAAAATCAATGCCATAGGCCGACATTTCAATATTGATCGGGGTTGAAAACTGCTGGCGGATTGATGCGGCTGACAAGGCAGTCGAACAAAATTCGTAATTGGGATCTTTTTCGATCACCAGAACCCGGCCCTTGAAGTCATCCCGTCCGGTCAGATGCCATGCGATGGAACTGCCAATAACCGCACCACCGACAATGATCACATCGTAATTTTGCGCTTCTGAACCCATTCTTGCCTTCTACCCGATAAACTGTCGAAGCCTTCTAGGCTGTGTTCTTTGCATTTTACGGTGCGCAAGAGTGTCGGAAGACAGCCTTGAAAGGGTTTCTCCTTCCAAATAATTATCAATTCCCGATCATCATGCGCTCTGGCCCATGACCCGAACGCTTCATCTGGCGGCGCACGGGGGCTTGGAACCGACTAAAACCCTATGCCTTGGAAGAACAGCAAACAAACGATATATTCGCACCACATCATTCCATTTTGTTATGAACCGGAATTTGCCCCATGCGTCGCGTCCTGCCATCCCTGACCGCCCTGCAATTTTTTGAAAGCTCGGCCCGCCATCTTTCCTTCACCCGGGCCGCCGAAGAATTGAACGTGACCCAAAGTGCGATTAGCCGCCAAATCCGCGCGCTCGAAGAATATCTCGGGCGGGATTTGTTTCGCCGTATCAAAAAACGCCTGAAACTGACCGCAGCAGGCGAAGCATACGCCGCACAGGTGCGCGATCTTCTGGATCGGGCCGAGGCCGCAACCTTGCAGGTCATGGCCTATTCCGATGCGGGTGGGATGCTCACGGTCGGAACATTGCCGACATTTGGCGCACGCTGGCTGGTGCCGCGTCTGGGCGATTTCAAAGCCACATGGCCCGATATTCAGTTAAACCTGATCACCCAGACCCGTGAATTTAATTTCGACCGCGAAGGCATCGATATCGCCATTCATTTTGGCGATGACAATCTGCCGGGCTGCAAATCCCATCGCTTGATGGGCGAAACCCTGATCGCGGTCTGTGCACCCAAAATACTGAAAGAAAACGACGATTTACCCATTGCCCGTGAACGGGTGCGCAATTGCACATTGCTGCAACATTCCACCCGTCCGCGCGCATGGCAGGACTGGCTGGCTGCAACTGGCGTTGCCGTGGTTGATGAACTGGCCGGTCCCCGGTTTGAACATTTTCACATGGTCATTCAGGCCGCTGTTGCCGGGCTTGGCTTGGCTCTTTTGCCGGAATTTCTGGTGCGTGAAGAACTTGAAAACGGGCGTTTGGTCGCCCCGTTTGATGTCTCGATCCCCAACCATCACGCCTATTACGTGGTCTATCCGCAAGAAAAGGAAAACAACTTTGCTGTCCGCGCGTTTCGCGACTGGTTACTTGCCACCTGCAAAACTGAACAGGAACAGCTTACCCGCCCACAATCGCTGGTCTCCTCACAGGCGACCGTAAAAGAGATTGCCGATTGAAACGCTGAACCCTACAGTTCCTGTGCTTACATATTGGGTTCAGACCCTAAACAAGCCATCAAAAGGCTGACAGGTAAGAAGCTTGGCAGAACTGCCAGGTTGTCATGGGGAAAAGGGAGTTCAGGTTGTGTCGCTGCTCGAGGATCGTCTTGAACGTTACAATGTTTTGCCCGCAACCTTTGAGATTTTGCACAAGGCATCCCGCGATGTTCAGGGTGGGTCGGCAACACGGGCCGCGCAGTTCTACGAAATCATTTCGCAAAACCCACCCCCACATCAGGCTGTTATTGATGATGCGGTCCGTAAAGACCTCACCAACAGCCTGCAAACCCACTGGCAAAACCTGTTTGACGGCAAAATTGACGAAAATTTTGTCGCCCAGTCCATCGCCATTGGCACCCGTCACGAAGAATACGGCATTACCCCGAAACTATACATCGCGGCCTATAACGCCGTTACCGATGCGCTGATTGAAACCATCATTTTGAAATTTCGCTGGCGGGCGGGGGATGCGGCCCGGATTGTCACGTCCCTGACATCGGTGATGTTGCTTGATATCGAACTGACCCTGACGGCTTATTGCGATGCCAGTGCAGGCAAACACCACACCACGTCGGAAAATGCCTTTGCCGATCAGCAACTCGATCGCACCATGGATCTGTCGGTCGCGATCAATGAAAGTGCGATTTCCAATGCCCGGATGATGAATGTCATCGAGGACGTTGACCGCCGGGCACAATCGATCTCGGCTGCTGTCGATCAGATGGTTTCAGGCATCAGCAACATTGCCGAAAATGGCAAGGTGGCGGCCCAAAACGCCCAGGATGCCATTACCGTTACCCGCACCGGTCAGGAAACCGTGCGCGAAGCCGTTTCAAGCATGGACGAAATCGCCCATGCGGTCAGCGATGCCTCCAAACGGGTCGATGTTCTGGCCGAGGCATCGCAAAAAATCGGCGAAATCGTTGAACAGATCGAAGCCATCGCATCGGAAACCAATCTTTTGGCATTAAATGCCACCATCGAGGCCGCCCGCGCCGGCGAAGCAGGTAAGGGCTTTGCCGTGGTTGCCAACGAGGTCAAAGCCCTAAGTCAGCAAACCGCGCGTGCCACCGAAAGCATCCGCGAACGCATTGCCAATCTTCAGGGCGAAACAGATGGCATTGTCGATGCCATGAACCTTGGCACCGATGCGGTATCACGTGGGCAGGATGTCATGGGGGAAGTTTCCCGCGAAATGGGTGAAATCGGCACCAAAATGGAAGACACCACCCAGCGCATTGCCGATATTTCCAATATTCTGGGTGAACAAAACATCGCAACCGATGCCGTGCGCGATGGCATCACCGGCATTGCCAATCAAACCGGCGGTCAGGTCAGCGCGATCCGGTCGGCCATTGAAACCATTGGCGAGGTCGAAGGCCTGATTGATCAGCAGGTTTCCGAACTGGTGCAATATGACATCCCCAACCGCACCATCCGAAGTGCACGCGCCGAACATGCGGTCTATTTCAAAACCGTCGCCGAAGTTCTTGCCGGACTGACCGCCGCCGATACCATTGACATGGGGGCCGCAGATACCTGCCGGTTTGGCAAATGGTATGACAGCCCCGCTGCCGACCCCTTCCGGAAATTGCCCGGTTTCAAGACCGTCCGCGCCCCGCACGAAGCCCAGCATACCGCGGGTCACGCGGCCCTTCATGCCTTTGCCAATCGCGATCAGGACGCCGCCGAAACGGCCTTTGCCCAGATGGAAAATGCAACGCAGGATGTTTTGGCCGCCTTAAAGCAACTGGCCGAAGAAGCCCGCGACATTCACCCCGATGCCGCCTGACTGACCAGCACAGCCCCACCATCTGGATCGGGAATGGCCCGGATGGGGCTTTTAAACACAGTCGAAAGCAAGTCGGGCGTCATGACGTCCTGAACCGCTCCTTGCGCGACCATTTCCCCACCCTGCAAAACGGCAACCCGGTCGGCATAGGCCGTGACCTGATTAAAATCATGCAGGATCATTAAAACCCCCACCCCGTTCTGGCGGGCTTCGCGCCGCGCAACCGAAAGCAAGGCATGCTGATGGGAAACATCCAGCCCCGATGTCGGCTCGTCAAGTAACAGGAATCTTGCCCCGCTTGCCCCGACCGGGGCGTGATCCCCATCCATCCCCCATACCTGCACAAGTGCCCGAGCAAGATGGACGCGTTGTTTTTCCCCGCCCGACAACGCCGGATAGGCACGATCGGCCAGATGCCCGATATCGGCAAGGGCAATCGCCCGTTCGACCAGTGTCTGATCATGTTTGCGCGTTGATATCTTGCGAAACGGCGACCGGCCAAGGGCCACGACATCGCGCACGGCAAAGGGGAATGTCATTGACGTTGCTTGTGGCATCACCGCACGTTCCTGCGCCAGTGTCAGCGCAGGCAGCTTTGACACATCATGACCGTTCTGGGTTACGCTCCCGTGGGCAACGCGGTGCTCACCGGCAAGAACCTTTAACAAGGTCGATTTCCCCGCACCATTTGGCCCCAAAACCGCCAGAACTTCCCCCGCAACCAATGACACGGAAATATCGCGCAACAAATACCGCCCCCGCGCCAGAAAACTGATGTTGTGCGCCGTCAGGGTCATATCCGCCGCCTTTTCTTTTCACGCATCAAAAGGCCCAGGAAAAACGGTCCGCCAACAATCCCGGTGACAAGCCCAATCGGCAATTCAGCAGGCAAAACAATGATCCGGGCGACCGCATCCGCCCCGGTCAGGATCGCCGCCCCGCAAATCGCTGATGCGGGCAGGACATAACGATTGTCCGGCCCGGTGACCAAGCGCACCAGATGGGGGGCAACCAGCCCGACAAAGCCGATAATCCCCGATACCGCCACCGCCGCCCCGACCACCAATGCGGTCACCACGGTCGCCCGGCGTTTAAGACGTTCAACCTCGACCCCAAGATGGCGGGCTTCGGCCTCGCCCAACAAAAACAGGTTCAGCGACGTCCCCAGACTGACAAGATATCCCGCACCGAGTGCAACAATCAGCAAAGCTGGCGCGTCCGCCGGTCCATTGCCCGAAAGTGCGCCCATTTGCCAGAATGTCAGACTGCGCAACTGGGCATCGTCGGCCATATAGGTAAAGACACCCACGCCGGCAAAGGCAATGGCATTAATCGCCACCCCGATCAGCAACATGATCGCCGCATCGGTATGCCCGTCCTGACGCGATAAAACCCGGATCACTCCGGTCGCCAGAACAGCCCCGGCGAATGCGGCCACCGGCACCCCATAGGGCCCAACAATTGGGTAATAGCTGCCCAGAATAATATGACCGGCAACAATCATCGCCACCGCACCAAAGGCGGCACTGGCCGACACCCCGATGATGCCGGGGTCGGCAATCGGATTGCGAAACAGGCTTTGCATCACCGCCCCCGCAAGGCCAAGTCCCGCCCCAATGATAATCGCGCGCAGAATCCGGGGCAGCCGCAAGCTATCAAGGACACGGGCATCAAATTCCTCAATCCCCGTTCCCATCAAACCCATGCGGTGCAGGATATGATGGATGACATCGCCCAGATCAATCGGGGCACCACCCGTCCCCAGCGATATCACCGTCACCACCAACAGCCCCAATGCCAGAAACATCAGAACCATGACGGACCGATTGATTGGTATGTGCATCCAAGGCGATGCCACCATCTTCCTCACGCCGCTCACTGTGCCTGTTCAGCCTGATGCAAAGACGTCGCCAAAGCCCGGATTTCCGATGCAGATGACGGACCAAACCCCAAAATCGTCGACGACGACACAGTCAGGACATGGCCCTTTTCCACGGCCTTGTTCAGGCCGAGAACCGCATGGTTTTTCAATCCGTCAATTCCGCCCAACTGATCGATCGTTGATTGGGCGACCAAAACATAATCCGATGTATCTGCGGCAATGATTTCCGATGACACCGGTTTAAAACCGTCAAACGCGGCCATGGTATTGCGCCCACCAATCAAATCGATGATTTCAGCTGCGGTTGTGTTTTTCCCGGCTGAAAGCGGCTTGCCATGCCCGACCGCCATCAAGAAAACGATGCTTGGGTGATCGTTGGTGGCAAGGCTGGCCAGACTGGAAATATCGTCGTTCACCTGTTTGGTCAAAAGGGCCGCTTCATCCTGACGCCCCAGGGCTTCTGCCACCATGGCAATCGCATCGGGCAGGTTTTCCATCCGATCAAGCGACGGCAGTTTGACGATCTTGATGCCCAGATCGGTCAGCTCCTGTAACACCGGGTCGGGACCGGACTTTTCCACCGCAACAATCACATCAGGTTTCAGGCTGATAATACCCTCTGCTGCCAGTTGGCGCATGTAACCAACCTTGGGCAAGCTCGGCACCGGGTCTGGCCGCGTACTTGTGGTATCGGTCGCAATCACGCTGTCCCCGGCCCCAAGGGCAAAGACAATCTCGGTCGCAGGTGCGCCCACCGTGATCACGCGTTGGGGCTGCTCAGCCGAAAATGCCGGCAGGCACAAGCCAATCAACCCGATGACGGCCAGCGTAAATCCAAAAATCGCGCGCATCATTTACTCCGCCACTTTGGCCGCTGCTGATGAATAGCGCGGCAGGCCTTCGGCCAGTTTTTGCCAATCGGGATTTTCCGGGTCCTTGGGTTTGCGCTCACCACAGAAAATCACGAAATTGTTTAGCTCTGCGTCATACAGCTCAATCGTTGTCACCGTGCCTTCGCGGATCGGTTTGCGCACGATCCAGGCCTCTGCAACCAAATCCATCCGCAGATGCAGGGTAAAGCTCGGGTCCATGATGTTGATCCAGTCGCCCATTTCACGAATGGTGTTGATCGGCCCGGTATGGATTTGAATGGCGCCACTGTTGCCAACAAACACCATGATCGACAGATCGCTTTTGGCAGCCGTTTCCAAAAGGGTTTTAAGCGCGTCATTGCTCAGCCGTTCGGCGAATTCTTTGCCCACCAGTCGCATGCCTTGCTGACGGCCGACATTGAAGTCCTTTAATAGTCCGTGGAACTGATGGACATCGATCATGCGGCGCCAATGGGCACGCAGGTTTTCGACATCAACATCCCCATCCTTGCGGGTCACCGGTTTGGGCAGTGGTGGCAGGACCTCAATACCCGGTGTTTGGTTTTCGGCCTTAAAATCGGCAGTCAGGGTGTCATAGGCCGTCTCATTCGAATGGCCGGTCAAAAAGACTTTGTGAATGGCCGTGCCATCGTGATCAAAGAACTGGAAACTGCGCCGACGCCCCGCCCGCGGGTTGTGGGTTTCAACCGCAAATCCGTGTCCCCAGCGGCCCAGAAACAGACGCAGGTCAATATCCCCGTTCAGAACAAGACCCATTTCACCATTGATGCTGACCGCGCCGAACGTGCCGGTCTTTTCATGCACGACATTGACGTTGCGGGTCAGGATCTTGACCTCGCCCAGTTCTTCCAGCCGGGAAATTAGATCGCCCCAGTCCGCATCAAGACGCGTAACGTTCTGTCCAATGCCTGCGGCAACCAGTTCGCCCTCGGTCAAACCAAGTTCGGCGGCAATGTCGACCGCATAGCCTTTTGCCTCACCGGCAGAGAATGCCGACCAGGCTTCATCGGCTGTTTTAAAATTGTTTTGTGTCATGGCGTTTAAGACCCTCCTTAAAGATCAGACGATGCAGAGACGGCATCGTCTGATCGGCGGTGATTAGAATTTCATGCTTGCGGAAATTTTGACGTTGCGGCCCGGCTCATACAGGGTCGCGGCACTGGTGCGATATTTCTGATCGAGGATGTTATCGACACCGAAATTAACAGTCAGACCGTTGACGACCTCATCCGCATGCCAATTGGCAAACAGATCAAATGTCGCGTAGCCATCGCGCTCATCTTCGTCGTCGGGAACACGGTTTTGTGCGTCAACCATATTGGCACGACCACCAACTTCGACACCCTCGTCAACAAAGCGGTACCCACCGGAAACTGAAACCTTATCGCCAGAAATATTGGACAGATATTCACCGGTTCGCGCGTTTTCGCCGCGAATACGGGCTGCGGCAAGACCCGCAAAAACAACACCGGTGTCATAGGTCAACTCGGCCTCAAAGCCCTTGATTTCGGCTTCTGGCAAGTTGCTGCTGGTTGTTGTGCCCCCGGCAATGTCGGTCGACTGTTCGATGTAATCTTCGACCTTGTTGCGGAAATAGGAAACCTTTGCCCGCACGGCATCGCCGCCAACGATCAGGTCATCGGCCTTGAAGTTTGTCCCAAATTCCCACGTTTTCGCGGTTTCAGCATCAAGGTTCGGGTTCGGGACAAAGAAGTTGTTATTGCCCGGCCCCATCGAGAAATGGAGCCCGTCATTGTAAAGCTGATTAAGTGTCGGGGCGTTAAAGGCCTCGGCATAGCTGACATAAGGCTGCATCCAGCTTGTCACGCGATAGCTGGCCGAGAAGCGTGGGGAAACGGCCTGATCGGTACGGTCTTCCTGTCCATCTGCCGAAAGATCAAAGGAATCGAACCGAACCCCTGCGCCGAGTTCGAGGCGCTCGGTCACCGCATAGGTGTTGTCGATATAAACGCCTGAAATCAGCATTTCAGCATCCGGGAACCAACCCGGTGTTGGCTCCCCATCCCGGCGCCCTTCCTGACTGTCGCGGAAAACCTCGCCGCCGACCGTTGTGAAAAGCTCCCCGCCGCCAAGGTCAAAACGGACGGTGTTGCTGCCTTCCAGACCAACTGTCTGAAGTTCGCGCCGGTCGTCGCGACCATCACTGATGCGGACTTCATGGATGTCGTTGTCCATGCCATACAGCCGGACTTCTGCATCGACCCAGTCATTGGCACTGTCATCGTATTCATACCCAACAACAGCCGTGGTCTGGGTACTTTCACGGTCCGTCAGATTGGAAGTGCTGGTGCCATCGGGTGCAGAGGGTAATTCATGATCATCGCTATATCTTTGAAGCGACAGGGTCAGGCGACTGACATCATTGATATCAAGCCCGGCCTTGAATAACCCATTGATGTAATCATCGTCGGTATAGGGTTGTTCTTCACCGTTACCGGCCTCGAAATCGTCGGTGTTCTTGCGCGTCACACTGACAAGAATGTCGGAATTGTCGGTCGGTCGACCATACGCCATGCCGTTCCATGTCATCCCGTGACCCACAGAGGTATAACCAGCTTTGACGCGCGCACCGATATTCTGCCCCGGCTCAAGCATGTCGTTGGCATCGACTGTTGTTAAAGCCAGCACACCGCCAAGTGCGCCCGTCCCCTGCATGGTCGATGCCGGACCGCGATAGACCTCAACCTGTTTGACGACCTCAGGATCAATAAACAACCCGCCTTTGTGCCCGACATTCAGGTTTGCCCGCGCCCCATCGACGCGGATGACAACCCGGTTGTCTGTCAGGCCGCGAATGATCGGCATCTGAACTGTACTGCGCGGACCACCAGAAACCTCGACACCGGGCATCCCGCGCAGGATATCGCCAAGATTGTCTGGCTGACGGCGTTGGAGTTCTTCCTGATCAACAATCGAAATCGATGCCGGGGCATCAATCACCGATGTCCCTGTTTTGCTGGCCGTGACCGAAATCGCATCCAGCACAATTGTCGTTTCCCGCACGGATTGCGCCGCGTCATCGGATGTCTGATCGGTGGTTGTTTTTGGTGTTTCGTCGGTGGCGTCCTGTGCGTGTGCTGAAACGCAAAGCGCAAGCATGGATACCGTCGCCATAAGCAGGCGCGCAGAAGTCGTTCGAACCATGATGTTCCCCTGTAAGGCAGCTTTGGACCATTTTTTGGCTGGCTGGCTGGCTTGTGCAGGGCACTGGCGCGCTGGCTGGCGGAAGGCGTGATGTGAGAAGGATTGCGTCGACTGACGCTGTTATTTCGTAAGGATCAATTTGTTATTCGATGTCAGGCGCAGGTGATATTCATCCCCCTGATGAATAATGATGATTTCCCGATCATCCCCCATCAACTCGCTGACTTGCATGTATTTGACCGCGCCGGATTTGTCGTCTCTTGACGGTCTGGCTGCGATGTGGGGCATCGCAAACTCCTTGTTTGTTTCTAATGTAATTGATAATGATTTGCATTCTATATGCTTGTTGCGAATGCAAGTCAAGAACACCTTGTGATGATTGTCACACACATCAAAACACCCCGGCATGAGGTCAATTCATGCCGGGGTGTTTTATCTCTGGTCACGCAGTGCGCGGTTTTATTCTCCGCCAATTTTCTCGGGCGATCCGGCACGCATGGCGGCACATATCTGGATCGCAACCACGACAAACAGGAAGTAAAGTGCCACCTGCCAATCGCCCAAAAGATCATGCAGCGCCCCAAACAAAACCGGACCAATGGCCGCAAACAAATAGCCGACCGATTGGGCCATGCCGGAAAGACGGGCCGAGGTTTGCGGGTCCGCCCCGCGCATCCCAACCAGTGTCAGGGCAATACTGATCATGCTGCCCTGACCAAGACCAAGGCAAACCGCCCAAAGATAGGGCAACTCAGTGGTGGCAAAGACAAAGCCGGGTACCGCAATGATCAACGGAATGTGCAAGCACAGCATCGCCAGTTTTTTATTGCGGAACTTTGAATAGATCAGCGGGGCGGCAAAGGCGGCCGGAATGCCAAACACGTTAAACAAAGTCAGAAGCGTTGCGGCTTCGGCCTCGGAAATGCCGCTGTCGATGAAGACCTTGGCCACCCACGCCGTGCCGGTGTAAAACATCAGCGACTGACACCCGAAAAACAGGGCCAGCCACCAGGCTTCGACATTTTTCCACAACGATATTTTGACCAGAGATGCCGGTACAACCGCCTTATGGCGATAGCGCAGCATCGGCAGCCAGCAGATAAACGCAATCGCCGCAAACACCGCCCAGATACCAAGTGACCAGCGCCAATCCCCATCGGCCGCATTGCGGATCGGAATGGAAATAAATGCCGCAACAGTCGCCCCGGTCGACATGGTAAACGTATAAAGTGCTGTCACCAGTGCCACACGGGTCGGAAAGCTTCGACGCACCAACGACGGAGTTAACACATTCAAGACGGCAATCGCCGCCCCCAAAATGATCGTGCCAACCACCATGATGTCATAGGCACCACTGGCGCGCAGCCCCTGCCCGACGGCAATGAAAAACAGCATCGCAAGCAAGGTCGCCTCAAGCCCAAAACGCTGCCCCAGCCGGGGGGCAAAGATCGACAAAACCCCGAAACTCAACACCGGCAAGGTCGTTAACAGACCAAGCTGGGTTCCCGAAAGGGCAAGATCGGTTCCAATAATCTCGGCCAGCGGACCAAGGCCGACAATGCTGCCGCGCATATTGGCTGCCAAAAGCAAAATGGCGATCAAAAACCCGATATGGGCACCAAGGCGATGAAACCCGCGCCCGGCATTATTTTGCGGTTCATCCGTGGGGGCAGTTTTGTCAGTCATCGGGGGGCTCCGTCTGGATCAGGGATGATCCGGGTAAGGTCGAAGGGTGGCGCGCATGACCATACTGGCTTGCACAGATTGAATGCAACAGGTTCTGGAAACGGTCTTGGCAATGGTCTTGACCCTGCGGTCTGAGCCGAATGCGCTGTGCGTTAAATCTGATCGATTGTGCCGACGTGAGCTTTCTGTGACCCGAAATTCCTTGCATCGTCTGTCTCCCTGAGATGCGGCCAAACGCAAAAAACCCGCAAAACATGATGTCTTGCGGGGTGCGGTGCAGGCGGTTTTGTCCTGTTGATTTGTCCCTTATGTCATAAACAAAAGAACAAATCAAGAACTTTTTGAAAATTTAAGCATCACCGCACCGGGGACAGGAACAGAAACAGCGTGATATCAGCCTGTCTCAAGGCCCTGCATCAAAGTCCCTGCATCAGGCATGGAGCTTATAAAGCCACCCCCCACAGAACACGCAGGGCAACGACAACAAACAAAACCGCGATGATGCGTTCAATCCATGCGGCATGGTCACGCAACCACGGTAAAACTGCCCCATGCGAAAGCCCGATCGCCACAAGACAGTACCAGCCCGCATCAATCGCCGCAGCGGTGAATGCCAGCAAAAACTTGCCGCCCCATTCAAATTCCGGCGAGACAAACTGGCTGAACAATGCGAGGAAAAACAACGCGATTTTGGGATTGAGAAACGCGATCATGAACCCGTCGCGTGCGGCCTGCATGACCGACCCGGACAGTTGCCCGGCTCCTTCGACATTGAACTTTTCCCCCGATCCGGCTGCACGCCATGCCTTGATGGCAAGCCAGATCAGATATAGCGCGCCGAGAATGCTGACCGCATTGTGAAACACCGGCACGGTTTGAAACAGGATCCCAAGGCCGGTCATGGTGATGACCGCATAAAACCCGATGCCCACCCCATGGGCCAGCGCACAGGCAAAACCGGCCTGTCGCGATTGCCCCACCGAGTAGCGCAACACAACCGCAAGGCTCGGCCCCGGTGTCATTGCCCCCAGAACACAGATGGTTGCAACCGACAACCACGCCGCAAAGCTCATGACGTTTCCTTTGAATGATGCGGGCACTTTGTCCCGCGATGTATCGCGACGTTCTGTCAGCTTTAATTGACCGCAAAGCTATCTTTTTGGCTGAACCGTTTCAACGGAAATGAAGCGCCGGATCAAGCATAAGCATGTCCCCCTGTCATCGACTGTAAAGCAGGGTTCAAAGTGTTTCTTTGACAATCAAAACGCCCTTTTACGCGGCACATTTGACGTTTCATGCATCTGGCCCCATCGGCTTTTCCCTAAAAAATTCGCCAATTCAAACACTTGATGTGTCTTGCCTTTGGATCGCCTTATCTGCCCGATTTTCCGCGCAAAGGCGCCCCACCCTGTTCCCAATTCTGGTTCAGCCTGACGCAATGACACAGGTTAAAACAAACGGGAAGGGTATCGGAAATGCGACAGGCAGCCATGATCGTCGTCCTTGCAGGTGCGCTGGGCCTTTCGGGTTGTAGCGGCCTGAATGACCGTAATCAGAAAATGCTAAGCGGTGCGGCCATTGGTGCGGGTGTCGGTGCGGTCGGAACCGTGCTTACCGGCGGGTGTGTTACCTGCGGCACGGTGATTGGCGGGGCGGTCGGCACAGGTGTCGGTTACATCATGCATGAAAACGAAGAGGCCCGAAAATGATCAAGAAGATCATCGTGATGGCAACAGCCATAAGTCTCTCGGCACCGGTCGCCATGCCCTCAACAGCAAAGGCCGACCCGCCACCTTGGGCTCCTGCGCACGGGTACCGTGACAAGCATGCCTCAAAGCATGACCATAAGCGGCACTATGACCGTGATTATCGCACGAGCCGGGGGGATTTGTTTGTTCCGGACGGCAATTTCCTGCGCTGCAACCGCGATGTGATTGGCGCGATTGTTGGCGGGGGTGCTGGCACCGCACTCGGATCAACTATTGGTAAGGGTGATGGACGGGATGCTGCAATGATTGGCGGCGCCATTCTTGGCCTATTGGGTGGCTATGCCCTTGGTCAGAACCTTGATCAGGCCGACAGTGCCTGTACCGGTTATGCCCTGAAGCAGGTTCCAGACGGGCAATCGGTCCATTGGCGCAATCCGGAGTCGGGCCAACCATATCAGATGGTCCCACAACGCAGCTGGGAAACCAGCGAAGGCCGTTATTGCCGCGAATATACCGCGACCACCGTCATCAGCGGAAAACAACAGGAAAGCTATGGCACGGCCTGTATGCAGCCTGATGGATCGTGGCAGATTGTCTCGTAATCACGCGGCCCGCTGATCAGATTACATGACGGCTATTTTATGTTTCAAAAGCCCGGCAATGCCGGGCTTTTTTGCATTCCGGGCTGGATGTTTTTCATCTTAAAATTGTTAAATTTCAAAGCTCTATTCGTTATATTCCTCCCTCTATCGTAATTTGTTTTACGTTAACGTCACATTCCGTTACAGTTGAGCCACAATCATAAAAAAACACCGTCTTTAAGAGGGAGGCGTTCGTGGATGACATCCTCGAAACTGTAAAACAGAAACTGCCGCAATTGCGCGGCCTGAATGCTGTTGTCGCATTTGATTGCGGCGATGACGGTCAGATTGTGGTCGATGCCACCGGTGACGAGCCGGAAATCACCGATGATGACCTGTCGGATGCGGATTGCATTCTGAAAATCAAAAAAGCCAACCTCGAAAAACTGATCAACGGAAAACTCGATCCAATGCTGGCCTTCACCATGGGCAAGCTCAAGATCAAGGGATCCATGGGAGTTGCGGCGAAATTATCGTCCATGCTGGACTGATCTGTTCTACGGGGGAACACCATGCGGAACCGCGTCTTAAAACGCACCGTATCGGCTTTGGCGGCAGGATCTGTCGCCCTTCTTATGGCGTCATCGGCTTTTGCTGGTGACATCCTGAATTTCCGCGTTCTTAAAGACGGGGAACCGATTGGCTATGAGAAAGTCGACATCACCCAAACGGCAAATGGCCGCACGGTTGAGGTTGAAACCCTGACCGATGTCCGGGTGCTGTTTCTTCAATTCCACTATGACCACCAGCGGACCGAGCAATGGCACGGCAATCAACTGGTATCGGTCAAAACCACCACCAATGATGACGGCACACACTACACCTATCAGGCGGACTATCAGGCAGATTGCTATGATGTTGCCGGAAAAGGTGTCGGGAAGCGCAATGCCTGTGACGGCGCCTGGCCACTGACCTTGTGGCTTGAAGACGTCACAGACAAATCGCATCTCTATAGCGTCATCAACGCCGAACCTTATGCGGTGCAAACCAACAAGGTCGGCGACGAAATACTAATGGTCGAAAACCGGGAAACACCGGCGATCCATTATGTAATGTCCGGCGATGTCGAACGTGATCTTTGGTACGGCACCGACGGGTATCTTCTTAAAACCAGTTTTAAAAGAAAGGGTTACGACATCGACTTTGTTCGGGTCGATGCGATTTCCCTTCAAGAATGACAGCGGGCGCTTTGGTCACAGAAATTAAAGCGTTTTACGATTAAGGGAGAAACTTTATGTCCAAGTTCAAGAAAGGCTGCCTGTGGGGGGCGGCATCGGCAACGACAATTCTATGCGCGCTTGCCACCGCCGGAACAGCACAGGCATCAGGCTTTCAGGTCCGCGAAACCAGTGGCACGCTGCAGGGTTCGAGTTTTGCCGGTATGACAACGCTTTCCATTGATGCGTCAACAATGGCCTACAACCCCGGCACTGTCGGTCAATACGATGAAACGTCTTACAGCGCAGGCACGACACTCATCGTACCTGTTGCAAAAGCAAAGAATATTGTCGCAACGGATGGCGCTCTTACCTCCATTGCCCAAACGGGTGGTAGCTATAAGGATATGGCGCAGGATGCTGTCGTACCGTATGCACACGCCGTCTGGAAACTGAATGACCAACTTAACTTGGGCGTTTCAGTCACCTCGCCGTGGGGACTTGTGACAGACAACGATTCTGATTTTGCCGGACGTTTTTATGGAACAACGTCGAAAATCAAAACCGTCAACATCAAACCGGTTGTTGCCTATCGATTTGACAATGGCCTGTCCATCGGTGCAGGTCCGCAAGTCCAACGCTTCGAAGCGACGCTTAAAAAGGCAGTCCCGGCATTGGGTGGCGCAAAAGCCGAGGGCAACTCGACACTTAACGGTGACGATATCGGCTACGGCTGGACAGCCGGTTTAAACTGGGAACTCACCGACAGCACTAACATCGGTTTGTCCTACAACTCGGAGATCGAGCATAAACTGGAAGGCACGATCAAGTTCGATAGTGCCGCCAAAGGGCTTGTAACGCCTTACACTGATCGTAACACGACAGCAAAAATCACGACCCCGGAAGCCATTGCGTTTGGTCTTTCCCATGACATAACTGATCAATGGACGGTTATGGGAGATGTCCAATGGACCAACTGGAACTCGGTCGACTCTTTGGTGTTTCAGTATGATGGCTTAATCAACTCATCACTCGCATCAAGCAGCAGCACCACAGAAGATTACAGCTGGGGAAGCTCATGGTTCGGCGCACTTGGTGCACGTTATCAGTACGATGAAAATTGGGCATTCACCGGCGGTATTGCCTATGACGAAACCCCAATCAAGACACGTAACCGAAATGTTCGCTTGCCGGACTCTGATCGCTATTGGGTTTCGTTGGGCACCACCTACAAGGTGGCCGATTGGGTTGATGTGAACCTTGGGTACACGCACATTTTTGCGCGAACAGCACGGGTCGATCATACGTCGACCACCCTTGGCAACTTTGCTGCGGACTACGAAGCCAACGTCGACATCATCGCCCTACAGGCGAACTTCAAGTTCTGATCTGCTATACTGTTCAGTGCGGGGGAGCGGATGCTGCCCCGACCGGGCCCGTTTTTTTTGCCCGTAAAGTGACGTTAACGTAATGGAGTTAACGCGAATGAACCAGATGAACGTTCAAGAATCCCCGACCCTGATCAATGGCGTTGACGTAAGCTCGCCGGTTTACACCTGCCCGGTTCATGAGATTTTCGACCGGGCCGCAGCACGTTTTCCCAATCGCCCCTGTATTGATTTTCTGGGTCGGATTTATGATTACAAAACCATCAAGGATCAGATTGATCGCGCCGCCGAAGGTTTCAAACAGCTTGGCATCCGCAAAGGCGACAAGGTTGGGCTGTGCCTGCCCAATACGCCGTATTATGTGGTGTGCTATTACGCGATCCTGAAATGCGGCGGCGTGGTGGTCAACTTCAATCCGCTGTATGCCAAACGCGAGATCGCCTATCAGATCGAGGATTCCGGCTGTCGCCTGATGGTGACCCTGAACCTTAAACAGATTTATCCCAAGGTCGCGGCCTGTCTGGATCAAACCTGTCTGAAGCGGATTGTCGTCTGTGAAATGAGCGACATTCTGCCGCCGATCAAAAGCGTTCTGTTTTCACTGTTTAAACGCAGTGAACTGGCCGACGTCCCGACCGATTTGCGCCATATTGCCTATGATCGTGTTATTGGCTGCAAGCCAATTGATACGGCGGCCGATATCACTGTCGATGATCTGGCAGTACTCCAATATACCGGCGGCACCACCGGTCGCCCCAAGGGGGCGATGCTGACCCATGCGAACCTCAGTGCCAATGTTGATCAGCTGACCCGCTGGATGCCCGACGCCAATCCCGGATATGAGGTCACGCTTTGTGTCCTGCCGTTCTTCCATGTCTTTGCCATGACCGTGGCGCTTAACACATCGGTCAACATGGGGTCGGAACTTGTTCTTCAACCCCGCTTTGAGCTTAGTGCCTTGCTTAAGGCGCTCGATAAAAAGCGGGCAACGATCTTTCCGGGCGTTCCGACGATCTATACCGCCATCAACAATTCGCCAGAAACACCCAAACACGATCTGTCACACATTCGATGCTGTATTTCAGGCGGTGCGCCGCTTCCCGTTGAGGTCAAACACCGGTTTGAGGAAATCACCGGATCGAAAGTGGTTGAAGGATACGGCCTTACCGAAGCCAGCCCGGTTTGCACCTGTAATCCGGTCAAAGGGGTCAACAAGGAAGGCTCAATCGGTCTGGCCATGCCGGGGGCTGAAATCGAAATCCGTTCGTTAGAACACCATGCTCAGCCCGTACCACTGGGTGAAAAGGGCGAGGTCTGCGTGCGTGGGCCGCAAGTTATGCCGGGGTACTGGCAAAATGCAGCAGCCACCGAGGAAACATTTGTCGATGGATGGCTGCGGACAGGCGACGTCGGCTATCAGGATGAGGATGGATATACCTTCCTTGTTGATCGGTTGAAGGACGTCATTCTGTGCAGTGGATACAACGTCTATCCGCGCGCAATTGAAGAAGCCCTTTATCTGCATGAACAAATCGCCGAGGTCACCTGCATTGGCGTGCCCGATCCCTATCGTGGACAGGCACCAAAGGCATTTGTCCGCCTGAAGGATGGCGTAACAGATGTCACCGCCGAAGATTTGCGTGCGTTTCTTGATGACAAGATTTCAAGAATCGAGATGCCGCGCGAAATTGAAATCCGTGAAGAACTTCCCAAAACCATGGTCGGAAAATTGTCGAAAAAAGAGCTGGTTGAGGAAGAGCGCCTAAAACGTGAGGGAACACGTCAATAAATTCAATGCGTTAACGTCACATCACACATAGAGAAAAAATCAATATGACGTTAACGTAAACTAATTGACGTTAAGTGAAAAATAGATACCATGGGGGGCGAGAACATGACGAAATTAGACGACCGGTTTTACACCGTGCCGGAACTGGCCGCTGATCTTGGCATCACGCCACGCACCATTCGGTTTTACGAACAAAAGGGACTCGTAAATCCGCAACGTGCAGGCACCACACGGGTTTATACCCGGCAGGATCGCGCCAAGATGCTGATCATTCTGCGCGGCAAGCGACTGGGGTTCAGCCTACGCGAGATCGCTGATTATCTGGATCTCTATGGCGCGGATCCCACCCAGTCAGAGCAGATCAGAATGCTGCTTGGCCGGGTTCGAGAACGGATTTCGGACCTGGAAGAACAACGCCAGGCCCTGGACGTCACATTGGATGAACTGCGCGACATCGAACAACAATCGATGGATGCGCTTGAAGAAAAAGGACTCGAACCGGTTTCGTAATGATACCCGGACAGAGGACAGCTCAGGAAGGAAGACATCGCCATGACCAACGCCGTAATTGCCGGATATGTCCGCTCACCCTTTACCCCCGCCCGCAAAGGGGCTCTTGCCAAGGTCCGTCCTGACGATCTTGCGGCACAGGTTGTCAAAGGTCTGGTCGAAAAGACCGGGGTCGATCCCAAAGATATCGAAGACCTGATCCTTGGCTGTGCCTTTCCCGAGGGCGAACAGGGCTTTAACGTTGCCCGTCTGGTGACCTTCTTGGCAGATCTGCCGCGCTCGGTCGCGGGGGTTACCGTCAACCGGTTCTGTGGGTCATCGATGCAGTCGATCCATCAGGCAGCAGGTGCCATCGCGATGGGTGCCGGGGATGTCTTTATCTGTGCCGGTGTCGAAAGCATGACGCGTGTTCCGATGATGGGCTTTAACCCGTTGCCCAACCCGGATTTGTATAAGGAAATGCCCGAGGCCTATATGGGCATGGGCGATACGGCCGAAAATGTTGCGGCGAAATACAGCCTGTCGCGCGCCGATCAGGAAGCCTTCGCGGTTGAAAGCCACAAACGGGCTGCATCGGCACAGGCGGCTGGCAAATTCACCGATGAAATCATCCCGATCCAGACCAAAGACGGCGTTGTTTCCGAAGATGGCTGTATCCGCGCTGAAACCACCGCGCAAAGTCTTGCCGACCTGAAACCGGCATTCAAGGCTGATGGTGTTGTGACGGCCGGCACGTCTTCGCCGCTGACCGACGGGGCATCGGCGGTTCTGGTCTGCTCGGAAGAATATGCAAAGAAACACGGCCTGACCCCGCTTGCGCGGATCAAATCGGTTGCGGTTGATGGGTGCCTTCCGGAAATCATGGGCATTGGCCCGGTGGGTGCCTCGAAAAAGGCCCTGTCACGTGCCGGCCTTTCAGCAAGCGATATTGATGTCACCGAACTGAATGAGGCGTTCTCGTCACAGGCCATGGCCAGCATTTCCGACCTTGGTCTGGACGGGGCAAAGGTCAATATCGACGGTGGTGCGCTGGCCCTTGGTCATCCGCTGGGTGCCACGGGTGCGCGTATTGTCGGTAAGGCCGCAGCCATCCTCAAACGTGATGGCGGCAAATACGCCCTTGCATCGCAATGCATTGGCGGGGGTCAGGGGATCGCGACCATTCTGGAGGCGATGTAATGCCCAACGTAACATCAGACATCAAACAGGTTGCCGTGATCGGCGCCGGTGTTATGGGGGCTTCGATTGCCGCCCATATCGCCAATTCCGGGACCCCGGTCCTGCTGCTTGATATCGTTCCCGACGGGGCCAAAAACCGCAATGCGGTGGCCGAGGGTGCGGTGGCTAAAATGCTGAAAACCGATCCGGCCCCGTTTATGTCCAAACGGGTCGCCAAACTGGTCACGTGCGGCAATATCGAGGATGACCTTGATAAAATTGCCAAATGTGACTGGATCATCGAGGCCGTCATTGAACGCCTTGATATCAAGCAGGACCTGTATCGTAAAATCGATGCCGTCCGTGCCAAGGGATCGGTTATTTCGTCAAATACTTCGACCATTCCGCACGCGACCCTGATTGATGGCCTGGATAAAACCTTTGCTCAGGACTTCATCATCACCCACTTCTTTAACCCGCCGCGCTATATGCGGTTGCTGGAACTGGTGGGATCGGACGCGACCCGTGATGGCGTGATCGACATGGTTGCCGATTTTGCCGATCGCAAACTCGGCAAAACCTGTGTCACCTGCCATGACGAACCGGGCTTTATTGCCAACCGTCTTGGTGTCTACTGGATTCAGGCCGCCATGGTCGAAGCCATGGACCGTAAGCTTACCGTCGAAGAAGCCGACAGCGTTATTGGCCGCCCGTTTGGCATTCCCAAAACCGGGGTGTTTGGCCTGATGGATCTGGTGGGTCTTGATTTGATGCCCCATGTGCAATCCAGCATGGCGGGCGCGCTTGATAAATCCGATCCGTTCCACGCTATTTACCGCGAAAGTGAACTGGTCAGCACCCTGATTGCCGATGGCTATACCGGGCGCAAGGGCAAGGGCGGCTTTTACCGCCTGAACCGTGATGGTGGCGGGAAAGTCAAAGAATCGGTCGATCTGCAAACCGGTAAATTTTCCACATCCGAAAAGGCCCGTGTTTCAAGCGTGCGCGCAGCGGGCAAAGACCCACGCAAAATGATGGAAGCAACCGACAAGGGCGGTCAATATGGTCGCGCTGTCATGGGCAAAACCCTTGCCTACGCCGCCTTCATTGCCGAGGTCGCAGCCAATTCGATTGTCGATGTCGATGATGCGATGAAGCTGGGCTATGCATGGAAAACCGGCCCGTTTGAGCTGATTGACGCGATTGGCGTTGATGCCCTGATTTCGATGCTCGAAGAAGACGGGGTTGACGTTCCACCGTTGCTCAAAAAGGCGGCTGGCAAATCGTTCTACAAGGTCGAAGATGGACAGCTTTTCTATCTTGGCTTTGACGGGGAATATACCGCCGTTACCCGCCCCGATGGCGTCATCCTGCTTGAAGACATCAAACGCAAATCCGAACCGGTTGCCGGGAACCGTGCCGCATCGCTTTGGGATATTGGCGATGGGGTTGCCTGTCTTGAATTCCATACCAAAATGAACGCGCTTGATGCCGACGTGCTTGGTGCGATCAAAACATCGATCCGGACTGTCAAAAAGCAGTTCAAGGCGATGGTGATCTATAACGAAGGCAGCAATTTCTCGGCCGGGGCGAACCTTGGTCTGGCATTGTTTGCCGCCAATATCGCCGCATGGCCGGAGATTGAGAACCTCGTTGAAACCGGTCAGGAAACCTATAAGGCGCTGAAATATTCGCCCTTCCCGGTTGTTGGCGCGCCAAGCGGCCTTGCCCTTGGTGGCGGCTGTGAAGTTCTGCTTCATTGTGATGCGGTTCAGGCGCACGGCGAAACCTATATCGGGTTGGTTGAACCCGGTGTCGGCCTGATCCCGGCATGGGGCGGATGTAAGGAAATGATCCGTCGCTGGACGGAAAATCCGAAATTCGTCAAAGGCCCGATGGCCCCAAGTGCCAAGGCGTTTGAAATCATCTCGGTCGCGACCGTTGCCAAATCGGCCATGGAAGCCAAGGAAAACCTGTTTTTCCGCGAATCAGACGGCATCACCATGAACCGCAACCGGTTGCTGGCCGATGCCAAGGAACGCGCGCTTTCGATGGTAGAGGACTACGAAGCGCCCGAAGAATTCACCTATCGCCTGCCCGGTGAAAGTGCCCGTGTGGCGTTTGAAATGGCCGTCGATGGTTTCCACCGTCTTGGCAAGGCCACCGATTACGACCGTGTCGTGGCCGGGGAACTGGCCAAGGTCCTTTCGGGCGGCGATACCGACGTCACCGAAGAACTGTCCGAAGACGACATGCTTGAAATGGAACGCGAAGGTTTCATGCGGCTGGTCCGCAATGAAGGCACCATGGCCCGGGTCGAGCATATGTTGCTGACCGGCAAGCCGTTGCGGAATTAAGGACGAGGAGACGGAAAATGGCAGAATATAAAGCACCCTTACGCGATATGCGCTTCGTCCTGACCGAGCTGTTTGATTTTAACGACATCAATCAGATGCCCGGTTGCGAGGATTTCACCCCCGACGTTGTCGATGCGGTTCTCGAAGAAGCCGCCAAGGTCTGTGAAGAAGTCCTCTATCCGATCAACCGGTCGGGCGATGAGGAAGGCTGTCACTGGGATGACGGGGTCGTTACGACCCCCAAAGGTTTCAAGGAAGCCTATAAAACCTTTGCCGAAGGCGGCTGGACCGGCATTGCCTGTGACCCGACCTATGGCGGGCAAGGTGCGCCGAAATCCATCAATGCGCTGGTCGAGGAAATGATTTGTTCGACCAACCTGTCCTTTGGCATGTATCCCGGCCTGTCATTTGGCGCCTATGCCGCCCTGCATAGTCATGCATCGGACACGCTTAAGGACAAATTCCTGCCCAAAATGGTCGAAGGTACATGGGCGGGTACCATGTGCCTGACCGAACCACATTGCGGAACCGATCTTGGTATTATCAAATCCAAGGCCGACCCACTTGATGACGGGTCTTATGCGATTACCGGCACCAAGATTTTCATCTCGGCCGGGGAACATGATCTGACCGAAAACATCATCCATCTGGTACTGGCAAAACTGCCCGATGCGCCCAAGGGCACCAAGGGTATTTCGCTGTTTCTTGTCCCGAAATTCATGGTCGGGGATGATGGATCACTGGGTAATCGCAACGCGGTCAAATGTGGTTCCATCGAACACAAGATGGGCATCAAGGCATCATCGACCTGTGTGATGAACTTTGATGGTGCAGTTGGCTATCTGGTGGGCGAACCCCATCAGGGCATGCCCGCGATGTTCACCATGATGAATCAGGAACGCCTGTCGGTCGGCATTCAAGGACTTGGTCTTGGTGAGGCCGCCTATCAGGGGGCACGCGCCTATGCCAAGGACCGCCTTCAGGGCCGTGCACTCACGGGGGCGAAATCGCCTGACAAGGCGGCTGATTCAATCATTGTGCATCCCGATGTGCGCCGCATGTTGCTGACCGCCAAGGCCACCAATGAAGGCTGCCGGGCGATGGGCATGTGGGTGGCACGCGCCCTTGATACCGCCAAACATCATGCCGATCCGGTCAAACGCGAAGAAGCCGATGAATTTGTTCAGCTGATGACCCCGATTGTCAAAGCCCTGTTTACCGATTGGGGTTTTGATAACGCCAATCTGGGCGTGCAAGTCTTTGGCGGGCATGGTTACATCCGCGAATGGGGCATGGAACAATATGTTCGTGATGCCCGCATTGCCCAGATTTACGAAGGCACGAACGGTATTCAGGCCCTTGACCTTGTCGGGCGTAAAATGCCGGCCAAGGCAGGCCGTTACCTGCGCCGGTTCTTCCACCCGGTACAGGAATATATCGAAGCCAATGTATCGAACGGGGAACTGGGCGATTACGTTCAGCCGCTGGCCAAGGCGTTCATGCGCCTGCAACAGATCACCGGTGAACTGGCCCAGCGCGGCATGAAAAACCCCGATGAAGCCGGGGCCGCCGCATCTGAATTCCTGCGTCTGTTTGGCTTGGTCGCGGTTGGCTTTATGTGGGCCCGCATGGCTGAAATCGCACTGGCCAAACGCGATGATGACCCGGACGGGTTCTATAAGGCCAAGCTGATCACTGCGAAATTCTATATGGAACGGGTTTTGCCGCAATCAGGGGCGCTGTTTGCTCAGATGATGTCGGGCTCCAGCAACATGATGGCGCTTGATGAGGAGCTGTTCTGATCATGGCATCGGACCGCATTGAGGATAACAGGGCACCCATGCCCGGGGGGATGTCGTGAACCTTATTTTCCGACTGATCCGGGTATTGATCCTGTCGCTGGTGCGGTCCCGTCTTGATCCGCTGGATCCATCTGTTTTGCATTTCCGGGCTTGGCCTTTTGATCTCGACATCAACGTGCATATGACCAATTCGCGGTATTTTGCGCTGATGGACCTTGGCCGAACCGAGCTTATTTTGCGCAATGGTATCGCCAAACAGATGTTTAAACGCAAATGGCAGCCGGTGGTATCGGGCTCCACCATGCGGTTTAAACGCGCCATCAAACCGTTCCAGAAGTTTGCTGTGGAAACCCGCGCTCTTTATTGGGATGACAAGGGATTTTATCTTGAACAACGCTTTGTTGCGAATGGAAAAACCCTTGCCCTTGGTGTTGTAAAGGCGGTGTTTGTCGGCCCCGAAGGCATCATCCGGCCCGAAGAAATTTGCCGTCTTGTTGGTGCGGATGAAACCTCGCCACTCATGCCCGACTGGCTGTCGGGCTGGCCGGATATGGAAAGTGCGATTGAAGCACGCCTTGCAGCATGAAGTGCCGATAAGCACAGAAAGAAAACCGGGCAAAAGCCCGCGGGAGGAACTCACATGGCATCGAATGACGCCGTTTTGCTGTCGATAACCGATGAAATCGCAACCATCACGCTGAACCGGTCTGAGCGGATGAACGCGCTTGATCAGGCCATGGTCGCCGGACTGTCTGACGCCCTTGATCAGATCGAAGCCGACATTACCAATATCGGCGCGATCATCATCGAAGGATCAGGCGGGACCTTTATGGCCGGTGGCGATGTGAAGTTCTTTTATCAGATGGCCCAAACCCCCACCAATGAAGCCCGCCCGCTGATCGAGACCATGATTGGCGGCGTGCACGACATTATTGCCCGCATTCATGCCCTGCCCCGTCCTGTGGTGGCAAAGCTTGAAGGGGCTGTTGCCGGATTTGGTATCAGTCTGATGAATGCCTGTGACCTTGCGGTTGCCGCCGAGGACACGGTTTTCACACTGGCCTATATCCATATCGGCACATCGCCGGACGGGGGCGCGACCCATTCGCTGACCCGTTTGGTCGGCATGAAGAAGGCCAAGGAAATTGCCCTTTTGGGGGATCGGTTTGGCGCGGACGAGGCCCTTGATTACGGCTTGATCAACCGGGTTGTTCCAGCTGCACAGCTGCCATCGGCCACCGCGAAATACGCCACCCGTCTGGCCAATGGTCCCCGCGATGCGATTGCCCGGACCAAGGCGCTGTTGAACGCCGCCCCGGAAAACGACCTTTCCACCCAACTCGCTGCTGAGGCCACATCATTTGCCGACTGTGCGGTCAGTGCCGATTTCCGCGAAGGTGTCACCGCCTTTGTGGAAAAACGCAGCCCCCAGTTTGGCAAATCATAAAAAGAATTCAGGGAAAAACATCCATGGCAAATCTTGCAGGCAAAACACTGTTCATCACCGGCGCGTCACGCGGCATTGGCAAGGAAATTGCCCTGCGTGCTGCACGTGACGGCGCCAACATCGCCGTGATTGCCAAAACCGATGAGCCCCACCCGAAACTGCCCGGCACCATCCATAGCACCGTCGCCGAAATCGACGCCGCCGGTGGCAAGGGATTGGCGCTTAAAACCGACATTCGTGAAGAAGACCAGATCGCCGCGGCGGTTGCCAAAACAGTCGAGACATTCGGCGGCATTGATATCCTGATCAACAATGCCAGCGCGATCAATCTGACCCCGACCCTGCAAACGCCGATGAAACGGTTTGATTTGATGCATCAGGTCAATACACGGGCCAGTTTTGCCTGTGCGCAGGCCTGCCTGCCGCATCTGTTAAAGTCGGATAATCCCCATATCCTGACCATGTCCCCGCCACCCAACCTGTCACCGCAATGGTTTGCCAATCACACGGCCTATACCATTTCGAAATACGGCATGAGCCTGGTGACCCTTGGTCTGGCCGCCGAGTTTGCCGATGAGGGCGTTGCGGTCAATTCGCTGTGGCCGGTCACCGTGATTGAAACCGCCGCCTTGAACATGATCCCCGGACTGGAACAGGGCCGTGCGCGCAAACCTGAAATTATTGCCGACGCCGCGCACGCCATCCTAACGGCACCATCGCGCGAGGTTACTGGCGGGTTCTTTACCGATGAAGCGGTTCTTGAGGCCATCGGCATCACTGATTTTGAACAATACAACCTGACACCGGGCAAATCGCCATACCCGGACTTCTTTCTTGAGCTTGACCGCAACGGCAAAAACGACCCGCAGGTTGCAAAACTTCTGGAAAAACTTGGCCGCTTTCACAAAGCCGCCTGAACACCGTTTGGCGCCGAAGTAGTGTGTGCTTTGGCGTCTTGCAGGGGCCTGATCTGACCAAGGTGGTCTTATCAGGTTTCTCGCCCGCTGAACTCAACCCGCCCTTTGTGGCGGGTTCTTTTTTGGAAATTTACCCAGAGTCAGGACCTGCTTATACAAAAAAAGCACCGCCAACATATGTGGCGGTGCCAATCCTTCAGGCTTTGCATATCAACGTTGAGGGTTAAGATGAAAAAGCAAAAGAGCGAAGGATACGTTCTGTATCAGGAAGCGCGGCGCTCAAGTGTCTGGCGCGGCATTTCACATGATTTCAAACTTGGTGTCGGCAACATCATCTGAACCGACAACGCAATCGCCAGATCATGATGGGTGCGAGCCTGATCAAGAAAATGCTCGGACCAGATGCCGTCGCGATTGGCCGACAAAAAGGCACAGCGCAGCATCGAGAATTTCCCGGAACCATAGCAATCATGCTGACCAGTTACCTGTGCAAACCAGCCGCCAATCGTGTCATGTGCAGCTTGATCCAAAAGGTCCTGCATGTTTGTCCGGTCATTTGCCGCAAAGCTGTCTTGTGCAAGCGCATCGCGCAGTGCTGTCACCAAACGCTGCTTGGCGGATGCATTGGTCAAGCCAAAAGACCGCAGCCAGGCATGTGCTGTATCTTCGATCAGGCGCGTCATCGCAGCCGATTCAAAAGAAGCGTAAGAAAAGCCCTGTGATGCAATGGTCAGATCAGTCATGTTTTTGGCCCCTAAGAAGCTAAGCAGTCATCGGTGATTAACTGTTCGTTAAGAATGATATTCACCTTAAAAAGTCGGGATATTTTGCTCAAATCTGGGCGTTTTTGTGGCGATATGTATTGTTTTAAAACAATATCTTACGACAAAACGTCGGGGGATTTTGCCGCGGATGCATCCCGTCCCGCCATGATCTGATCCAACGGCTTGACCGGCCAGGACAAGATCAGCAGTTTTTCATCGCGTGTCAGGCTTTCAATGCCAAGACGTGCCAGTTTTTCATAAATAATGCCAATCTCAATCGCGGTGCGGGAATCCGGTTTACGCGCGGGAAGCAATGCCGAATGCAGCGCATTGGCATACGGATCTTCGATCAGGCGCAAAAGCCCGTCCTTCACGTCACCACCGCCACCATTTTCAGCCGTGATCCGTTCAAGGGCGCGCAGTTCTTCGGGGCTGTCATATTCTTCAGGTGTGACAAAAAGCTTCATCCGGCGCGCGGCCTTGCCAATGGCAAGGTTGCTGGAATAATGCGTTAACCACGGCGATAAAACCAAACCGGCCAAAATCGGCGAGAGCCACCAGAAAAATGCCGTATCAACAAAAACGGCAATCGCCCCCCAAATCAAGCCGATCACAATGATCGTGCGATGGGTTTTAAGGGCGGCACGAAATGGCACACCGGCATCGTCGCGTTCCTGCGCATCCCAGCCAACCTGATTGCCGGTCAGAACCGAAAACACAAACTGCGCATGCAACATCATCATGATCGGCGCCTGTAACGCAGAATACAGCGTTTCAAGCAGGCCACTCATGAGCACCATCACCCCGCCATACTGCTTGCGATCCCGCCCAAGACACACCATCAGGATCGAGATGATCTTGGGCAGCACCAGCATGCCGATGGTAAAGATCAAAAGGACCAGCATTTCAAACGACCGGTCCACCGGCCATTGCGGGAACATCGTGAAATGGCCGGGAAAGAAGCTATAGGTCAGCTGCGTATTTTGCAGTGTCGCAATGGTCGAGCTTAACAACAGCAACAACCAGAGCGGCGACGAGGCAAAGCTCATCACCCCCATAAAGAAATGAAGTCGGCTGAGCGGTTTAAACCCATCGGCCACCATCAGGCGGGCGTGTTGCATATTGCCCTGACACCAACGACGGTCACGAATGGCAAAATCAATCAGGTTGGGCGGTAGTTCTTCCCAACTGCCTTCAAGCTGCGGGATCAACCAGCACCGCCAGCCTGCCTTGCGCATAAAGGCTGCCTCGACGAAATCGTGGCTCAGGATATGGCCGCCCATTGGGGGCTTGCCAGACAGAACCGGAAGCCCACAGCATTCAATGAATGCCTTAACCCGAATGATCGCGTTATGGCCCCAATAGTTTGAACTGCCCATGCACCAGAATGACAGACCCGCCGACATGGTCGGACCATGGACGCGCGAGATAAATTGCAAGATGCGGGCAAAAAGCGTCTGACGGCCGGTCGGCTGCGGCGGACTTTGGACAATCCCGGCATCCGGATTGTTTTCCATCAGATAGGCCATGTTGACCATGGCATCGCCTGACATGACACTATCGGCGTCAAACACGATCATATGATCGTAATTGGCCGCATAGGTTTCACAGAATTCCTTAAGGTTGCCCGATTTTCGTTCGGTGTTTTCCGCGCGGCGGCGGAAGAAAATCTTGCCGCGTGCATTCAGATCGGTACAGGCCTTTGCCCATGCCATTTCCTCGGCAATCCAGATATCGGGATCGCGCGTGTCAGACAGAACAAAGAAATCAAACGCATCTATTTCACCGGTGGCCGCCAGGCTTTCATAACTTGCGCGAAGGCCTGCAAACACGCGGTTGGGGTCCTCGTTATACACCGGGATCACAACGACGTTCTTCGATTGCAGCGGCCCTTTGCGTGCAATGGGTTTAAGACGTTTGAGCGTAATCGCATCAAGCTTCAACCCGCGCAGGATCAACCCGACAATACCGGTAAAGAACGACAGTGAAATCCAGGCGAAGTTGATGCTAAAGAACGCGACCACCACCATTTCCATGATGGTCAACTGGTCCGCCCCCAAGACATCGGCCATCAGCCACGCGGCATAGACCGTTGCGGCAAGCGATGCGCCAAACAGGAAGAAACGCCGTGCCCCAACACCCGGCCCGCGCAGTCTGACGGCCGGGTCATAGGCGACCGCATCGTCTGGACTGCCTTTCGGATAATCGGGCGTCGGGTCGTTCTGTGGATCAGAAATCCGGTTCATTTGGGGCTACCTGAATATGTCTGTGATCAGCGGTCTGATGGACGGTTCTGAAAACCGGGTCAAAAGACCCACGGCATCGTCCAGGTTTCACTTAGGACCTGTTCGTCATACAAAAGGAACGCACGCAAATCGCTGCTGGCAACATCGCCGTCACGCAGCAGATCAAATATCACCCTGACCCCGCCGTTTTCCGGATCGGCCATCAGGCGGATGTTTTCAACCGTGCCATGGGCTGCACTGACGTTTGCCTTCATCTTAGCGATGTTTTTAGTGAAATAGTCAAGATCACCACCAGCAAAGTTCAGAACGAACCGGGTTTTAGCCGGCTCATCATCGCCTTGTGGTGCAATCCGCATGATCCGGGTATCTGTCGCCTGTGCCATGTGGTGCAGATCATCACCGTCACGGGTTGCGGTAATGCTGTATTCGATCTGCATTTCGCCGCCTGCCACGGGTTTGGTTTCCGGCACCCAATAGGCAACGATATTGTCGTTGCTTTCGCTTGGGATCGGGATTTCAACCAGTTCGACATGACCCTTGCCCCAGTTGCCCTTGGGCGTCACCCAATAGCCGGGTTGCTGATCGAAACGACGATCAAGGTCCTGATAGTGGTCAAAATCGCGGTCACGCTGCAACAGTCCAAACCCGCGCGGGTTTTCATCAAGGAACGAACTGATCTGCAAATTGACCGGGTTATCAAGTGGCCGCCACAGCCATTCACCATGACCGTTATTGATCAAAAGACCATCGCTTGAATGCACTTCGCCGCGATAATCTTCAAAGGTGCGGCGACGCTGCTCGCCAAACAGGAACATGCCATTCAATGGCGCAAGACCGACCTTCTCAATGCCTTCGCGGAAAAACAGATTGGCACGAATATCGGCTTTGCTGTCCGCACCCGGTATGATGTCAAACCGATAGGCCCCGGTGACGCGCGCACTATCAAGCAGCGCGTAAACCGTAATTTTACGTTCGCCTTTTTTGGGCGCCACAATCCAGAATTCACGAAATACAGGCACTTCTTCGCCCGTTGGACCGGCCAGATCAAGCGCCAGCCCACGTGCCATCTGACCAATCGACTGGCCTTCGCCCTGCAAACGGAAATAAGACGCGCCTAAAAACCGCGCCAGTTCATCGTTGCTGGTGACATCGGACAACGGATAGCGCAGCCGGAACCCGGCATAGCCCTGTGTCGAAAAATCATTCCCCGACAATCCGGCCTCGCCAAAATCAAACAGCCCGGCGGAATAGGGCACAACCTGCAAATTGCCATCGCGTACAAGATTGATCGCAATCGGCACGTCATACATGTTGCCCGGATGGAACAGCTCAAGCGAGAAGCCGGAATTTGCCTGACTGAAAAATGCCCTTTGTGACTTGAACCTGATCTGGTCGTATTCTTCGGCACTCAGATTGGCCAAGGCGTCGGGCAAATCACGATGCGGATCCTCAAACGGCTTTGCCGCCAGCGCACGGGCGCGATCAATCACCATTTTCGGATCAAATGCCACCGGAACAGACGTGACCGGCTTGTCCTGATCAACAGCAGCCGGGGGTGTTGCGTCAGCTGGGCGCGCCGTTGTCTCGTCTTGCGGAGCAGGTTCATTTTGCGGATCTTGCACCGGGACGACGTCCGCGCCCGATGGCGCAGCCTCGTCTGCCACAGGCGTTGTTTCGTCTGCCACAGGCGTTGTTTCGTCTGCCACAGGCGTTGCTTCATCTGCCACAGGCGTTGCAACCGCTGCCGCACCGGGCTTCGGCTTTGCCGGCACCACGGCATCACCCTGCGTCGCCGCGGCAGGTTTGCTATCCTGCGCCAAAGCCGTATGTGATGTGCCCAGCACAATGGATCCGGCTGCAAATGCAACCAGAAGGACATGTTTCAAGCTCAGCGCTGAACGCCGTTGACTGTTTTGCATCATTCTCGTTTGAGTTACCCAACCAATGGACTTCTTTGGAATCCTGATTGTGTTTGTGCGCAAAAAACGAGGCAGGAATGTGTCGCGATAAGGGAAAGAATCCGGAATGTCGCGTCAGGCATGCCCCCCATTGCATCCGAAATACGCCCAATCGCCCTTTGCGCAAAACGGTATTTTTGCATGGGCTATGGTACTGAAATGCGGGGATTTCCATCTTGACAGAACCGCGAATTTAAAAGGCAGGCTGTGCTTTCATGCCGCCCATAAAAAAGGGCCGGCCCATTTCAGGGCCGACCCGGACTTCAGATGACTGCGAATGCCGATCTGAAAGACCTCTTAATCAATAGCCAACCGCACAGCCATCCTTGCGCGGATCAGACCCCGCAACATAGCCAACATCGGTTTTGGCGATCAATTGTGCGCCCCCAAACCCAAAATTGGTGCTGTCTGGTGTCTCAACCGCAATGGCGTGGCCTTTGGCTTTCAACCCGTCAATGACGTCTGCACCAAGCGATGCTTCGACCGCGACTTCAAGTCCCGAAAGCGCCTGCCAGCGCGGTGCATCAACAGCCGTTTGCGGGTCCTGTCCCCAAAGCTGGGTGCGCAGGGTCATTTGCAAATGGCCTTGTGACTGCATCGGGCCGCCCATGACGCCAAAGCTCATCACCGGATTGCCGTCATCGCCCATCAGAAACGCCGGAATGATCGTCTGGAACGGGCGTTTGCCGCCCGCAACATGGTTGGGATGACCCGGCGTCAGGCTAAAGCCATGACCACGGTTTTGCAGGCTGATCGACGTGCCCGGCACCACAACGCCTGAACCAAAGCCCATATAGTTCGACTGAATAAACGACACCATCATGCCGTTTTCATCAGCTGCGGTGACATAGACAGTCCCGCCATGCTTGGGCGCACCGGCCTTGAAATCCTGTGCGGTATTCGTATCAATCAGTGCCGCACGCGACTTCAGATACTCATCAGACAAAAGATGCTCGACCGTGACATCGGTCATGTAATCAAGATCGGCGACATAGGCGCGCATATCGGCAAACGCCAGTTTCATCGCCTCAATCTCAAGATGCAGCGCCTCGACCGAGTCGGGTTCATAATCAGAAATGTTGGTATGACGCAAAATGCCCAAGGCAATCAGGGCCGAAATCCCCTGCCCGTTTGGCGGGATTTCATGCAGTTTCACCTTGCCAAAGCTTTGCGAGATCGTGCCAACCCAGTCGGCCTTGTGATTGGCAAGGTCGTCTTCGGAAAGGGCAGCCCCATTTTCCTTGGCAAAAGCGGCAATTTTGGCGGCCAGTTTACCCCGGTAAAAGCTTTCGCCCTTGGTCTGGGCAATATCAATCAGGCTATCAGCAGCGGCTTTATTGACAAACAACTCACCGGCCTTTGGCGCCTTGCCGCCGGGCAGGAACGCCTCGGCAAAACCGGGTTGCTTGCCAAGTGTCTGACCGCCTTTTTCCCACAAAGTCGCAATGATCGGGGAAACGGCAAAGCCACGCGATGCATATTCAACAGCCGGTTCGAACAGTTTTTCAAACGGCAGTTTGCCAAATTTATCGGAAATTTCGCGCCATGCGGAAACGGCACCCGGCGTTGTCACCGATTCCCAACCGCGCTGGGGCATTTTATCAGCCCCGGCAAACCGTTCCGGAGTCCATGCCCCGGGCGCACGGCCAGATGCATTCAACCCATGCAGTTCCTTGCCATCCCAAATGATGGCATAGGCATCCGATCCCAGACCATTACCGGTCGGCTCCACCACGGTCAGTGCAATGGCCGATGCCAACGCGGCATCCGCCGCATTGCCCCCGGCAAGCAACATGCGCAAACCGGCCTGTGCGGCCAGGGGTTGGGACGTGGAAACGATGTTGCGCGCCAAAACCGGTGACCGGCGTGAGGCATAAAGCGCGTCATGACGAAGTTTCATTGGAGTCTCCTAATCGCCGTCTTGTTCATCGGTGACAGCGCGGTTTTTCTTACGCATCTTCAAAACAGACCGGATGCTGAAAATGACAGACAGCAAGGCTGCGGCCAGTAGCACGGCTGAAATCGGGCGGGTAAAGAACACCGTCCAGTCCCCGTCACTCATCAAGGCACGGCGCAGGTTGGTTTCGGCAATCGGTCCCAAAATCACGCCCAGCACCAAAGGTGCCAACGGGTAATCAAGCGATTTAAGCCCATAGCCAACCAGACCAATCGCACCAAGCAGATACAGGTCCGTTACACGGTTATTGAGGGCAAACGCCCCGATCACACAGCAAATCATCACGGTCGGCACGATGAACTGCTTGGGAATGTCGGTCACGCGCAGGAACAGGCGCATCGACAGTACACACACCACCAGCATCATCAATGACGCCACAATCATGGCAATGAACATACCATACGCCAGATCAGCATTATCCATGATCAGGCGCGGGCCAACCGAAATGCCATGCACCATCAGGGCCGCCATCAGGATCGCATCAACCGCCGAGCCCGGAATACCCAATGCAATCATCGGGATCAAACCGCCACCCGCCGTCGCAGAGTTCCCGGCTTCCGACGCGATCACACCATCTGGCGTGCCCTTGCCGAATTCTTCCGGGGTTTTGGAGCTGCGTTTGGCCTGATCATAGGCCAGAAGGTTGGCAATAGAGCCACCTGCACCGGGCAGTGCCCCGATAAACACACCGATCAGGGAGGACCGAATAAGGTTTACCGGATGCATCAGAACTTCGCGCATCACAGCCCAGGTTTTGAATTCGATCACATCGGGGATCAGCGCCCCCTTGGTTTCTGATTTGCCATCATCTTCGACTTCACCCATCAGCTGGCTGATGGCAAAGATGCCGATCAAGACAATCAGAAACGGCAGGCCCGGCATCAGAATGTCCGAGTCAAACGTCAAACGCGGACGTCCCATCATCGGGTCCGGGCCGATGGTCGCCAGACCAAGGCCAATCACACCGGCAATCAAGCCACGCATCAGTGAATTGCCGACAAGCGATGCAACAATCGTCAGCGCAAACACGATCAACGAGAAATATTCCCACGGGCCCAGCTTAACCGCGATCAGGGCCAACGGCGGTGCCGCAACAATCAGAATGATGGTCGAAATGATCGTGCCAAAGAAAGATGACCAGACACCCAGCGAAAGCGCGCGCCCCGGTTCACCGCCCCGCGCCATCGGATAGGCGTCAAAGGTGGTGGCAACTGAACTTGGTGTTCCGGGAATCCCCAAAAGGGCCGCACTGATCAGCCCGCCGGTATAGCCACCGACATAGACCGACAGCATCACCGAAACGCCCTGCAACGGATCCATGGCAAAGGTCAGTGGCAAGGTCAGAATGATTGCCATCGTAACCGTAAAGCCCGGAATGGCCGCCGCAACGATCCCGGCAACGGAACCAATCAGCATATAAATCAGGGTATCGAATGCGAAAACCTGATGGGCACCGGCAAGAAATGCATCCAACATGATCGTAAACTTCTGTTAGCCCGCGAACAGCACGCCGCGCGGGAGAAACACGTTAAAGACTTCAGCAAACAGCAGATTCAAGCCAACCGAGAAAATCAGGGCGGCGATCAGGGACTGAATGACGGTCTTTTTCGAAATACCTGCGATCATAAGCTGCGTGATCAGCAGAAAGGCAAAGGTCGCCAGCGAAAACCCGGCATAGGGCAATACACCAAGATAGATCACCAGCAAGCCAAACAGCGCAAAGGCAAACCGGCGCACCTTGAGCCATTCCGCCAAAGCCGCACCAAGACCACTTAGGTGACCGGTCTTACGAAGATCAATGACCGTCCGAACTGCCGAAATCAGGCACAAGACCGCCAGAACGGCAAAAACCAGCTTGGGGAACGATCCCGCACCAAGTGGTTCCCAGCGTGATGTCGGCAACGCACTCGCCCGGACGGACAGGTAAACCGACCCCAAACCAAATACGATGTATGAAATCAGCCGTGCGAATTCTGCCCTTGCACGAGAAGCAGCGGATGCATCTGCACCCGCTGCTGCTGATTTCTCAGCCCCGTTCGTCATCCTGCGAGCTTGCCAACCAGACGGTTAACAGTTTCAGACAGTTTGCCGAGGTAGGCTTTATATGCGTCCTGACCAAGGAAGACCGGCTCGGAACCAACATTTTTGATTTTGGTCCGGACGTCTTCGTTCTGCATGACTTTTTCCAGATGTGCTTCAAGCGCATCTGCAACATCCTGCGGCGTGCCTTTCGGAAGAACAACACCACGGGTCACAGCAAGATCAAGATCCTGACCAAGTTCCTTGAAGGTCCGAACATCAGGCTCTTCGGCGGTACGTTCTGGCATGCCAACAGCGGCAAAGATCAAATCGCCATTTTCAACAAACTGACCCGCCGATGAAACGTCACCGATGGCAACGTCGATGTTGCCACCAACCAGTGCACGGATGCGCTGACCGGTACCTTCATACCCGACATAGGAAAACTGAATGTCAAAAGCATCTTCGATCATGGCCATGTGCAAATGCGGCACACCGGCAAGGGTCACACCCGCACGAACGGCACCCGGATGATCCTTGGCATAGGCAACCATTTCTTCAAAGGTCGAGAAATTGTCGTTCTTTGAAAGCGTCAGATACTGCGGCGACGAGGTCACCAGCGCGATCGGCATGAAGCTGTCCCAGTTCAGGTCCGTAATGCCGGTCCCGTTTGAGATCAGAAGGCCTTCGTGGATCTGCGAAATCGTGTAGCCATCGGCCGGACGTTTGGCGAATTCTGCCAAACCAACATTGCCACCAACGCCGGGCATGTTGATCACCGGAACAGCCTGACCGGTTTCTTCGGCAAGACCCTGTGCAACAAGACGCATCTGCGTATCACTGCCGCCACCCGGACCCCACGGCACGATGAATTCAATTGGTTTCGTCGGATAGTCTTGCGCCTGCGCCGGGCCGGAAATGGCAGCAGCCATCAAACCGGCGGCAACGGCAATCTTGCGGAACATGGTAAGTGCCTCCTGATGAGTTATTCGAATCAATCAAAACCAATTAAATTTTGGTTCCGTCATTTTGTCGGCATATTGTTGTCATCTGAATATTGTATTCGCAAGCCTAAAAACGCATTTATGCGTATTCTTCGCGATATTTCACGTATTGTTGCGCAAATTTATTGCCAATCTGCAATCACTGGCGTTAGTACCTATACAGATGTAATCGCAAAATTGGTTTGGATTGGTTTGAGATGATTGAAATTGAAGGCACCATGAGCCTCTATCTGGTTTGGGGCGCTGCCATGCTGTTTGCCGGCGTTGTCGGTGGGATCATGGCCGGGCTTCTTGGTGTGGGCGGCGGCATTGTTATTGTGCCGGTGCTCTATCACTTTTTGACCACCATGGGGGTCGACGAGTCGTTGCGTATGCAGGTCGCAGTCGCCACCTCGCTGACCACAATCATCGCCACCGCCATCTCATCCACCCGAAGCCATTACAAGAAGGGGTCGGTTGATACGGCCCTTCTGAAACATTGGGGACCGGCCATTATCGTTGGTGTGATCATTGGGACCGCCATTGGCGGCCTTGCCGATGGTCGGGTTCTGACAATTGTGTTTGCCGTTGTTGCCCTTCTGGTGGCCGCCAACATGATCCTGGTCAAAGACCGCGAAACGGATGAGGCCAAAAATCCACCGAAATCAGTCTGGGCCGTACTGGGTGTGATTGCCGGTAGCCTGTCGGCCATGATGGGAATTGGTGGCGGCACGATTTGTGTGCCGGTGTTGAATTTCCTTGGCTATGACATCCGCCGCGCGGTTGGCACGTCTGCGGCCATCGGTTTGATCATCGCCATCCCCGGCACGATTGGCTATGCCATGTCGGGTATTGGTGTTGACGGGCGCCCGCCTTTCTCAATCGGCTATGTCAATGTTCTGGCCGCCGCCCTTTTGATCCCGATGACCGTGCTGTGTGCACCAATTGGCGCACGCATTGCCCACACCATTCCACGCCGGGCATTGCGCATGTGTTTTGGCCTGTTTCTGGCTGTGACATCATTGCGGATGTTCTATGATCTGATTAACTGATATCAGTTCAGACAAACGTCAAAGCCGAACCAGTCCTCTGGGAAATGACACCGCAAATAATGGGTGCGGATTGGTTCGGACACAGGGATCGCCATAAAAAGAATAACGACAATGCATGATATCGCGATACAGGGACTGGCCGAGAAACTCAAAGCGGGTTTCACCGATGGCAGCTTTGTCAAAGACGGACGGGTTATTGCCGAACGCCACCTTGCCGAAAAACTTGATGTTGGCCGCCGCGCCCTTCGCAAAGCATTTGATTTGCTTGAGGCCGAAGGCATCATCTGGCGCCGTCAGGGACAAGGAACCTTTGTTGGCACCCCACCAACCCCGCGCCTGCGCAAGCTCGAAGGCATCGCCACCAAAACCAGCCCGTTCGAAATCATGGAAGTTCGTCAGGAAATCGAACCGTCCATGGCCCGCTTTGCCGCCCTTCGTGCGTCACAGGGCGATATTGATGCCATGCGCACCATGGTCGAAAATGCGGCCCGCGCGACCACACAGGGCGAATATGAAAAATGGGATGCGGCCTTTCACCAGAAACTGGCGGAATCGGTTAAAAACACCCTGTTTCTGGCAGTGTTTGAGGCCGTCAATGCCGTGCGACGTGATGCTGCATGGGCCCGCATGCGCGAAAGCAGCCATTCCGGCAGCCTGATCAATGACCTAAGTCGGCAACACCGCGAAATTGTTGATGCGATTGAACAGCGTGACCCCAAACGCGCAGAAGACGCCATGCGTCGCCATCTGGCACAGGTCGAACAGGCCCTAAAACAAAGCTGAGCGCTCGTTGCTCAGCTTTGTGGGGCGAAACCAGAAAACATTCCATGATACGTCTTAAGCGGCGGGCTGGCATAGGCCCCGACCTTGCTGGTGCGAAGACCCAGCATCGCCATTGCTTCAACCATCTTGACCGCCGCACTGACCCCGTCAATTACCGGAACGCCAAGCTCGTCCTTTAGACGGTCCGCAATATCGGTCATGCCCGCACACCCCAGAACGATGGCTTCTGACCGGTCTTCTGTCAGGCTGGCTTTTGCCTGTTTCTTAAGCGCGTGATAGGCCGCGTCTGCCCCATCGCCTTCAAAATCAAGCGTTCGGACACCCGCCGCCCGAACAACACATTGCGAGGCCGCGCCATATTTCGCGACCAGATGTTCAAGCGGACGGACCGATACCGGCATCGGGGTGACAATGGCAAAACGCGATGCCACGGCGGCGGCCATGCGAAGCGCCCCTTCGCACAGGCCCAAAACCGGCGCGCTGGTCAAACAGCGTGCCGCATCAACCCCGGTATCGTCAAAACAGGCAACCACATACCCGCCAATCGGATTTGCGATATGATCGGGTGCGGCTTCAAGGTCGCGAATGACTGACAGCAACCCGACACTGGCAAAGGCCTCGTCGTAATATCCTTCGATGCTGGCCGGGCCAAATTGCGGATTAAGCGCGATGATATCGGTCTTCGCGCCAACAATGCTGCGTGCCTGATCGCCAACCTTTCGGGTGAACCCCTCTGAAAGGTTGGGATTGATAACCGCGATCTTGCTCATGCTTTTTGCCCTTTGCGCATTCTTAGGATCGCCACCGATCCAAGGGCAAGTGCGATCACCAGGAACGAGAACCCGGTGGTCACCGTGCCCAGCGCATACAGAACTGGCGTCGTGACATTGGTGGTCATGCCATAAATCTCAAGCGGCAGGGTATTAAGCGCGCCTGCCGTCATCAAAGTGCGGGCAAATTCATCGTAAGACAGGGTAAAGGAAAACATCGCCACCCCGATCAAACTCGGCCCAACCATCGGCAAGACAACATATTGAATAGTTTGCCAGTTGCTGGCCCCCAAATCACGCGCGGCTTCCTCATAAGACGGATCAAACCGGTTAAACACCGCAAACATGATCAAAAGCCCGAATGGGAACGTCCATGTCAGATGCGCGCCAAGGGCGGATGTGAACCATTGTGGTTGCCATTCGATGATGTTGAACAGCAAGCCAATCCCCAGCGAAATCAGGATCGAGGGCACGATCAAACTGGCAATCGCCAGATAGAACACCACGCTGTCGCCCTTAAACCGGCGACGGAATGCCAGACCGGCCATAAAGGACACCACCACGGTGACTACCATGACAATCAGGCCAAGCTTAAGGGACCGTAAAAACGATCCGCCAAAATCACCGACCGCCTGACGTTCAAACAGATTGCCAAACCAGTGGAACGAAAGTCCGTTCATCGGGAAGGTCAAACCACCATTCACGCCCTGAAACGACAGGATAAAGATCGTCAGCATCGGCCCATAAAGGAACAGGACAAACAGGGTAAAAAACGCGGCAAGGAAGTAAAAACTCGTCGGACGCCGTTCACGGGTCTTGCGCGACATTGCCATGATTACAGCTCCTTCCTGATATCAACCAACCGCAACAATCCGGTCACGATCAAAAGAACCGTAATCAACAGCACCACAGCACTTGCCGCCGCGGCCGGGTATTGCAACAGACCGATTTCGTTGGAAATCTGCAAACCAACCGATGCACTTTGCCCACCACTCATCAAACGCACCGTGATGAAATCACCCATCACAACGGTGATGACAAAAATCGATCCGATGGCAATGCCCGGTTTGGACAGCGGTACGATCACTGATTTTAAGGTTTCAAACCCGCTGGCCCCGGCATCGCGGGCCGCCTCGATCAACGACCGGTCAATTCGCATCATCGAATTGAAAATCGGCACCACCATGAACAGGGTATAGAGATGCACATCTGCCAACACGACTGCGAAATCGGAAAACAGAAGGAACTCAAGCGGTTGATCAACAATGCCCATATTGATCAGGGCGGAGTTTAAAAGCCCGTTACGCCCCAAAAACGGTATCCACGAAATCATGCGAATGATGTTTGAGGTCCAGAACGGGATGGTACACAGCATAAACAGCACAATTTGCCACGTCAGGCTGCGGACATGGAACGCCAGGAAATAGGCCACCGTAAAGCCGATCAGAAGGGTAAACACCCACGTTAAGGCGGCATATTTGAGTGTATTGAGATAGATGCTCCAGGTCACCGAAGACCCAAGCAGATAGCTATAATTTTCTAAAATAAAATCAGGCAGGATTCGGTATTCGTCATAATCCCAGAAACTGACAACCACGATGGTCAGCAACGGAATGACAAGAAAGACCGCAAAGATCGCCGCCATGGGCGTGATCAGAAAATAAGACGATCGTTTGGACGTATCAGAAGCCATGGTCTGTCCCTGAATGCCTGCCGGAATAAATGGTCAAATAAGGAATGATCAAGTCTGGCATTTGAAATCAATTAGTGTCTGAACCCAATTGGGTGTCGGGCGCGGCATGAACCGCGCCCGACAATGTCAGTCGCCAAATTATGCGGCGACGAATTCGTTCCACTTGCGGATCATGTGCTTGTTCTCGTCCATGACAGAGTTCCAGCATGCGACCGAGCCCATACGCTCTTCGTACGAACCGCCATCGCGCACGGCACCGGCTTTTTCCATAACCTTGCCATCCGGGCTGAGGATATCGCCTTCGGCAGCTTTGCCCTCCATCCAGAAGCCCCATTCGTCTTCGGACATGAACTTTTTCGCAGTTTCTGGCGCAGCACTGTAATAGCCCTGACGGTTCAGATATGCACCGACCCAGCCCGAAAGGTACCAGTCGATATATTCGTAGGCTGCTTCCAGTTCGAGACCCGAAAGGTGCTTGGCAAGACCAATACCGCCACCCCATGCGCGGTAGCCTTCTTTAAGCGGCTGGTACTTACAGGCGATGCCTTTAGAACGCACGGCCGCAACTGCCGGTGACCACATCGACTGAATAACAACTTCGCCCGACGCCATCAGGTTGACCGACTCATCGAAGCTTTTCCAGAACGCACGGAACTGACCGGCATTTTTGGCTTCGATCATAATCGCGATGGTCTTGTCGATTTCTTCCTGCGTCATGTTGCCTTTATCGCCATAGGTCATTTCACCCATGGCTTCGCACACCATTGCCGCATCCATAATGCCAATCGACGGGATGTTCAGGATCGATGCTTTGCCCTTGAATGCCGGGTCGAGCAGATCAGCCCAGCTGTCAATCGGACGGTCGATCAGGTCCGGGCGAATGCCAAGCGTATCGGCATTGTAAATGGTCGGGATCAGGGTCATCCACTGGGTCGGTGCGGATGCAAAATCAACGCTGTCGGGACCTTCGACAAAACCAACCTTATGCGGTGCGGTGCCTTGGGCGATTTCGGAATCCGGGGTCAGTTTACCGGTAATGAACAGCTTGGAAATCGCGTCATAGTTTTTAAGCTTGGTGGTGTCCATCGGCTGCATGGTGCCGGCCGGGAAAACCTTTTTACAAATCCAGTATTCGATATCGGCGATATCGAATGAATTTGGCTGAGTCACTGCACGCTGGGCTACCGCGTCCGAATCAAGGGCGGTCATCTGAAGCGTGAAGCCAAGGTCTTCTTTCACCTTATCGGCAACCGCATTGATGTTGGAAACACCCGTGCCGAACTGACGCAGGGTTACGTTTTTGATGTTCTGCGCCCAGATGGTCGGAAAGCCGGTAATTGCGCCCGAACCAATGGCCGCACCGGTGGTAATTGCCGCACCCTTAACAAAGCTACGACGCGAAACGCCGGTATCGGTAAGAAGATTCTTCGCTGATTTTTTGATGTCGATCGTCATGTGAAGCACTCCTGATAGTTTGTTTGGTTTGTTTTCGTTTACGCCAGAACATGTGCGTGTTCAGGCTTCCAATAGGCGATGAACTTGTCCTGGCGCCTTACTGGCGCCTGCCGAAATTCACTTTCGGTCTTCATCAGAGTTATCTCCTTGCCGTCGCTTGTCGTCGCGACGATCCTGACCCACAGACCGAGGTACTCGACCGTGGTAATTTCGACGGGGATTTGCCCGTTTTCGGTATCTTCTGGCGCGTTTTCGTCCAGACCGATCAGGTCCGTGCGAATGGTGAATTCAAGTTCCTCACCAGCCTTTCCGTCGGCAAAACCGGGCAGGAAAAAGCTGTCTGGTCCGCGCGCAAGCAAGGTGCCCGCCGGGCTGGATTGCGAAACCGTGCCTTTGAAAATGTTCTGACCGCCCATGAAATTGGCGATGAACCGCGATTTGGGCTGATTGAAGATTTCCTGCGGGCTGCCTTTTTGGCGAATGATCCCGTCTTCCATCACCACCACCATGTCCGACAGGGCCAAGGCCTCGTCCTGGGCGTGGGTGACATGAACGAACGTAATGCCAAGTTCCTGCTGCAACCGGCGCAATTCATCACGCATGCGCGCACGCAAAAACGGATCAAGCGCCGAAAGCGGCTCATCAAGCAGAAGGACAGAGGGTTCTGTAATCAAGGACCGTGCAAGTGCGATACGCTGTTGCTGCCCACCCGAAAGCTGATCAGGTTTGCGGTCGGCAAACTGTTCCATCTGAACACGCGCCAACATTTCCTTGGCGCGTTCTTTGCGGTCGGGTGCTGAAACACCCTGCATCTTCAGGCCAAAGGCAACGTTCTCCGCACAGGTCATATGCGGAAACAGCGCGTAATTCTGGAACATCATCGCCGTGCCGCGTTTGACCGGCGGCAGTTCCGTGACATTGCGATCGCCGATCAAAAGATCGCCTTCGCTAATCACTTCATGACCGGCGATCATACGCAAAGTCGTCGATTTTCCGCAGCCCGATGGGCCAATCAGGCAGCAATATGCGCCCGCCGGAATTTGCAGATCAATGGATTTGACCGCCTGTGTGCTGCCATAGAACTTACTGACAGCAATCAATTCAATGGCTCCGTCGCCCTTCATTCGCTCACCCGTCGCTGCACGCAAAATTGTTAACAATCTTATTGTCGATTGCTGGCAAAATGCGTGCCACTTGTTCTTATTGGCTGTTTTGTGCGGGAGTCAGCTCAAACGCTTATGCAAACCGCAAAGGCTCTGCTCGTTTTCTGCGCATGTTTTTGCGCGTTTTTTACGCACCTTGGTTTGGTTGATGGTTATTAATGCAATTATATGGAGGAAAATGAAACTGACCCCTTCGATTTTTTATTGTCTAAATCGTCAACAATTTTGTAGAAATAAACCCACACCTAAAAAACATGAACGAACGGAAAGAATCGTCACGATGGCCAAGGCCGAAGATTCGGGCGCCTACAAGGGCAGCGGGAAGCTCCGCCCGGAGGAAATGATCTACCAGGAAATGCTTGATGCGATTCTTGATCGCAGATTGGAACCGGGCATGAAGCTGGTCGAAGAGGATCTCGCCAAAACGTTTGGTGTCAGCCGGGCGCGCATACGCGCCACTTTCCTTCAGCTTGCCCATGATAAACTGATCAATCTTGTGCCCAATCGCGGCGCCTTTATTGCTGAGCCGACCATCAACGAAGCCATCGAAGTCTTTTCCGCCCGCCGCATGATTGAGGACGGTGTTGCCCGCAAAGTGGCCACCAGCATGACGCCGGAACGTGCCGATCAAATCAGAAGCCATCTGGCGCGCGAACATGCGGCCCATCATGACGGCGACCACCGCGCCGCCATCATTTTATCGGGTGAGTTCCATCTTCTTCTGGCCCGTCTGACCGGAAATCTGGTGATCGAGGAATTTTTGGAACGGCTGATTTTGCGAAGCTCATTGATCATTGCGATGTATGAAAGCCCGCAGCCAGTTGATTGTTCCCACAGCGAACATGACCGCTTGCTTGATGCATTACTCGGTGGCGATCCCGATGTGGCGGCCGCCGAAATGTCCCGCCACCTTGATGCCATCCGCGACCGGTTGCAGCTTCAGCGCCCCAAACCCGGCAAAACCGATTTTGCCAGCATCTTTGGCCGCACACCAAGATCCGAAGCCAGCTAAGCTAAGCTAAGCTCAATTAAGCCAAGCCAAACCGGACAACTCCCTACGCCAACATCCTTAACTGTGACTGTGATGCCGCGGCCAACATGGGCAAAGCGATGATGATCCCCGTCATCTCCGGCCATCGCGGGGAACAACATCATGTCGTGCACCGTTAAACGTAGAACGCAGCTTTACCCTTAGACAGTTTTGCGCGGCAGACAGCATGTGCATCATGCCGACACCATGATGAAGTCACCTACCACAAGATGCGTGCATCACACCGGGCTCAGACCTGATATCGAAAATCTGACAATTGGCTCGATCCGGTCGCAACCTCAAAACCACCCCAAACCGTCAGTCGACGAAAATTGTATAAAATATTCGATCAGTATAAATGAGCCTGTTACCGTCCGAAAAACCATCGAATACAGCCCCGCCGCAATATTATCATATTGTATGATGTTTACATCCGGAGGCCGAGAACCTAAGCTGCGCCGAGTTTATCAAGACTGCGCCCTTTGGACTGCCGCGATGCTTGGCATCTGCCGCGGTCTGAACTGGATTGCGCGGTACATACAAAGTCACAGGACTTACATCTCATAGGAGACCTACATGCTTAGTGGACAGCATTATATCGCCGGTGAATGGCTCAATGGGCCGGACGTATTTCAGGCCGACAGCCCGGCAACCGGCAACAAACTGCCAACCAAATTTCAGCACGGCACCGAAGAACTGGTTGATCAGGCTGTTACCGCCGCACAAGCCTGTGCCGAAGAATTCGCCGCCATGCTGCCGGCCAAACGCGCAGAATTCCTGCGTGCGATTGCCGACGAGATTGATGCACGCGGCGACGAAATCACCGAAATCGGCACCCTTGAATCAGCTCTGCCTGCTGCACGCCTGACCGGCGAGCGCGGCCGTACCGTTGGACAGCTGCGGTTCTTTGCTGACTGGATCGAAGAAGGTTCGTGGTTCGAAGCCCGCATTGAAACCGCGCAGCCAGATCGTCAACCACTGCCAAAACCTGATCTGCGCGTAATGAACAAGGCGCTGGGTCCAATTGGTGTGTTTGGCGCGTCCAACTTCCCGCTGGCCTTTTCGACTGCTGGCGGTGATACCGCATCGGCATTGGCTGCTGGTTGCCCGGTTGTGTTTAAGGGCCATGCTGCCCATCCCGGCACCTCAGAAGTCGTTGCCAAGGCAATTGAAGCCGCCGTTGCGAAAACCGGCATGCCCAAAGGCGTGTTTAGCCTGATCCATGGCGGCACACGCAAAGTTGGTCAGGCACTGGTTGCCCATCCGCTGATCAAGGCCGTGGGCTTTACCGGGTCGACCGGTGGCGGTCGTGCGCTGTTTGATATCGCGGTATCACGCCCGGAACCGATCCCGTTCTACGGCGAGCTTGGCTCAAACAACCCGGTCTTCCTTCTGCCCAAAGCCATGGGCGAAAAGGCCACCGAAATTGCCAAGGGCTGGGTCGGATCACTGACCATGGGTGTGGGCCAGTTCTGTACCAATCCGGGTCTTCTGATCGTGGTTAAGGGTGCGGACCTTGACGCCTTTGTCGACAAGGCTGCGTCTGAACTTGGTCAGGTTGACGGTGCTGCCATGCTGACCGACCGCGTTTCAAGTGCCTATCACGATGTCACCGACGCCATGAGCAAACATGGCAAAGTCACCTGTGCGCTGAAACGCCGCGATTCCGATGGCAAATTCGAAGGCAGCCCGGCGATATTCCGCACCACGGCGGCCGATTGGAAAGCCAACCCGGAACTGGCCGAGGAAATGTTTGGTCCGGCCGGGATCATTGTTGAATGTGACAGCGTTGATGAAATGATTGCCCTGTCGTCAACCCTGATTGGTCAGTTGACCGCAACTGTTCACATGGTTGATGGCGATTCAGACGTTGCAGGCAAACTGCGCCCGGCATTGGAAAAATGTGCAGGCCGTATCCTGATCAACGGTTGGCCAACCGGTGTCGAGGTTTGCCATTCCATGGTCCATGGCGGGCCATACCCGGCAAGTACAGACTCGCGTTCGACCTCGGTCGGCTCACTTGCGATCAAACGGTTTATCCGTCCGGTTTCCTATCAGGCCTTCCCGGATGCGCTGCTGCCAGCCGCCATTCAGGATGCCAACCCGCTGAACATTCCGCGTCTGGTCAATGGCAAGTGGCAGATGCCGGGCTAAAAAACCATCAATTGGTTTTACGCATAAAGGGCGCGGCCAGACGGTCGCGCCCTTTTGTATGAGGAATATTTCGTCCTGAAATATGTTCTCCCTTAAAGCACTTTGCATTTAGCTCACAGTCGGATCATAGAATGCCGGTCAGGTTAAACACCCCGCCAAGCCCTGCGCAAAGTGCCAATACCGCAATGGTTCCGACCCGAAACCGGAACACCGCCAACAGTGCCAACACGGTCAGTACCGCCGCCGCACTGTTCACCGATTCCAGAACCGGAACCATCAGGTCCAGACCATACCCCGTTACCGGTGTCAGTTCGGCAAAGACCACATGCAGCCCGAACCACACCGCAAGATTCAGGATCACGCCGACAACTGCGGCGGTGATTGCCGTCAGGGCCGCAGCCAGTTGATGATTGTCCCGCAGCCGCTCGATGAAGGGTGCCCCAAGGAAAATCCACAGAAAGCAGGGCGTAAACGTAACCCAGGTCGTGAGCAACCCGCCCAGAGTCCCCGCGATCAGCGGCGATAGTGTGCCCGCCTCACGCAAAGCGCCCATGAACCCCACGAACTGCGTGACCATGATCAACGGGCCCGGTGTGGTTTCGGCCATGCCAAGACCGTCGAGCATCTCGCCCGGTGCCAGCCAGCCGAAATTCTGCACCGCCTCCTGTGCGACATAGGCTAAAACCGCATAAGCGCCGCCAAAGGTCACCACCGCCATGACACTGAAGAATCCCGCGATCTGGCTGAACACATTCGCAGGACCGAGCACAAGAAAAAGCACCGCGACCGGCACGAGCCACAGACCAAGCAGGATGGCAGAGATGCGGAACGCCCAACTGCGGTTGACACGGGTATGGTCGGGGGATTCGTCACCCAGCAGCGTATCGGCATCGGCGACCTGTACCGAGCCGATCTTCCCATGTCCGCCCCCGTCGCGAAACGCCGGAATATTCGCACGTGCCCCGGAAAATCCGATCAGCCCCGCAACGAGGATGATCAACGGAAACGGCACCTCGAAGGCGAAGATTGCGATGAATGCCGTTGTGGCAATCATCAGCATCGCGCGATTTTTCAACGCGCGCCTGCCGATCCGAATCACCGCCTGTACGACGATCGCCAGAACAGCCGCCTTCAGCCCGAAGAACAGCGCCGCGACAATCCCGACATTACCCCAGATGGCATAAATCCAGCTCACTGCCATGATTGCAATAACACCGGGCAAGACAAACAGAACGCCAGCAACGATCCCGCCAAACGTGCGGTGCATCAGCCATCCGATATAGACGGCAAGTTGCTGCGCCTCCGGGCCAGGCAGCAACATGCAATAGTTCAGTGCGTGCAGAAACCGCTTTTCGCCCAGCCATTTCCGCTCTTCCACGAGGATCTTGTGCATCATTGCGATCTGTCCGGCGGGACCACCGAAACTCAAAAGACCAATCCGGGCCCAGACTTTGATCGCCTCTCTCAGCGTCGGGTAATCAGGCTTGCCCATGTCATACCTGCGGCTTGTTGGTGGGCCAGTTATGCGCCTCCTCGCTGGCGTCACGCGCCCAACGATAAAACGCGTCATACAGCAGCATACCGGCGTCAAGCTGCTCCAGATCGTCGGAATACATGCGCGACAAACCAAGCGAGGCGGCCAGTAGCCCTGCCGCTTCGGGTGCAAGATCGAGGCGCGCCGTATCCGCACCACGGATTATGGTGGCAAGCCGATCAAGGGCCGGGATTGACAGGCCGAATTCCGACACCATGATATCGAAGGTGCATAATGCGTCCCGATGGCTCCAGAACACGTCCTCAATGTCAAAAGGCGCGGCGTCATATCGCTCGGCCACGCCCATCACCTCGGCAGGCGCAACAAACAGGATGACGGCGCGTGGGTCAAGAAAGCGGCGGATCAACCAGGGACAGGCGATGCGATCAATCTTGGGACGCGAACGGGTTACCCAGACCGTGCGCCCTTGGGAATCACGAGGCGGCAGCTTTTCAGGACAGATCACTGGCAGTTCCGAAGCTATCCAGCCCTCGAAGCCCCCCTCCAGATACTCTGACGGACAATCTTCGGCCCGCAGCCAGGCTGCGGCCCCCTGACTACGCTTGTGCCCGGCCTGACAGATCACGATGGAAGCGGTGCCGGTCAGGCGAGATGCAAGCTCCGGCAACGCCTGATCATCCGTTCTGATCGCCCCTGGTATCAGTCGGGGATCGGTCTTGAAATCTTCCTCGGAACGGACGTCGAGAAGAAGCGGGGCACGCGGGGTCCCGATGATTTTGGAAAGTTTATCACTGGAAATAGCGTTGGGCGCAGGCATATGCGTTCCTCCTTTTCAGGTTTGTATTGGAACGCGATCTTTAGCTGGCGCCTCGTGGGGAGTTCGCGAATCCCCATAACACGAAATAACGATAACGCGATGAGATAGTCAAGGGTAAAGCAAGGGACGCTCCAATTCCGAAAACCATCAGGGTTGCCTGTTTCAGGGCGGATGCCGAACAGGGAAAAGGCGCGGCCATAGGGTCGCGCCTTTTTGTATGAGGAATGCAAATACCTTTGTCAGGCGTCGCGCGGCACCCCGTTGGGATCATCGCTGCCGCGTTGATATTTAAACGTTCCGGTGGCCGTTCCGATCACATCACCGTCGGCGTTATAGGCCGTTGCTTCGGTAAAGACGATCTTGCGCCCGCCACCCTGTTTTTTGCCTACCACACGGACGGTGCCCGCCTTCCCCATCCCGACAAAATTGGTGGTCAGGGTCAAGGTAACCGTTTTGCGCAGATTTCCCGGTACCGGACAGTAACAAACGGCATAGCCCGATGCGGTATCCATCAATGTCGTCAACACACCACCATGCAGAATTCCCACACGGTTGCGATGGTGATCCTGAATGTCGAGTTCAACCACAGCATGGTTTTCCGACCATTCCACCAAGCGGTATCCCAGATGGTTTTGCAGGCCACTGCCACTGGACTGTTCATAGGCAAGATTGTCGTCAATTGCAGTCATGGTTGCGGCCTTTGTGGTGAAAACTTTATCCAGCTATAGCAGATATTTACCCGGCCCGTGAAGCATGCCGATACGCGCCCGTCATCCCTGCCAACCCCACTTCCAAACGCCATAAAACCATTGAACCCGACAATTAATGCTGCATAGCAATATTGTTTAATACAATTATTTCAATACCTTACCTTTATCGTTCTCCAAACAAGAACGGGATAGCGGTGAAAGGAGAATAGTCGTCAGACCCGGTGTTTGATATTTCTGAAATCACCGCAGACGAACAGTATGCCGCAAAGGAAAACATCATGACGACGATTGCTTTTAAAGACAGCACCACCATCGAACGTGAAGTCCGTACCGGCTGGTTCACCAGCTTTGTCCGCGCACTTCAGGTTGCCGTGATCATGAAGGCTTCGCAGGCCAAAAATCACGCTGAACTGACCGCTGACTGGAACAATGCCTGGCGCAAGGTCGAGGGTTAATTCACCCTCGCGCGCGCCCCGTGCAACGATCTGCAAATCACCGCACGCTCAAAGCGCTTGACGCTTTTGGTTGAACCACCGAAAACGGTTCTATGCAAAAGTTTGATATTGTTACCATCCGGTTGTTTGTCGCCATTGTGCGTGCCGGAAGCATTAATGAAGCAGCACGGCGCGAACATATCGCGACGTCGGCGGTCAGCCGCCGCATCGGCGAGCTTGAGGCCATGCTGGGTGTCAAACTGTTGCGCCGCCTGCCGCGCGGGGTCGAACCGACAGAAGAAGGCGAGATTTTTGCCCGCTACGGCGAGAAGCTTCTGGGCGATCTGAACCATCTTTCCAATGAATTGCGCGATTTCAATGTTGGCGAAAAAGGCAAAATCTATCTTGCCGCCGTCACATCGGCCATTTTGACCGGCCTGCCAAATTTTCTGGCTGATTTCGAACGCGACTTTCCCGATATCACTGTTGATGTTCGCGAACTGACATCGCGCGAAAGTGCTGAGGCCGTCCGCGAAGGCCGGGCTGATCTGGCCATTCTGGCCGATAACAGCCCGCGCGGGGATTTAAAGCATGATGTGTTTTGTGACGATCCAATCTGGGTGGTCACGCCCAAAGGTCACCCCCTGATCAGCGACGATACCAATCCAAAACCGGTTAAATTTTCAGATGCGGCAAAATACGATATTATTTCGCTGCATGAAGGCGGGGTGATTGACGATCTGATCAGCGAAGCGGCATCGAAATTGAAACTCGACATGCACCCCCACATCAAGGTCGTGCGGTTTGGATCCCTGCGTCAGATGATTGCCGCCGGACTGGGCATCGGGTTCTTACGCAAAAGTTCTGTTGCCGGGTATGTCGGGCATATGAATATTTCTGGTGCGCCGATTGCTGATGACTGGGCCAAACGTCAATTGTTGATCGCCCATGAAGGCGATGAAAACCTGACAAGTTCAGCCCGGACGTTCCGTGATTATCTGTTGAAAAAGTCGGCAGAAACCAAATTCAAACCCGTTCTGGGATAAAATCCCCGGTCCATCGCCAACAACAGCCGTCAGGCCGAACGCGCCATTCTTTCTGACCACAAATCATGACCGGTCGGGCCAAGCGGCACAGCATATTTGCCAAACCGGGCAACATGACGGTTGGCTTCCGCAATGACGAGGGTTGGCAGTTCGCTCCACTGTCCGATTGGCGCAAGAATTTCAATTTCCTCACCCGGACGGGCAGAAATCAACTGTGGTAAATCATCGCGCGCATGCATGCCCCCACCCGCAAGCATCGGGACAATCAACGCATTTTTGCGCGATCCCAAATCGCGCCAATCTGCCAGCGATGGGTGACCTTCGATATTGCCCACCGCAATTTCCGCCGACGGGCAGAACCGCGACAGGTCATCGGCAAACCGCAAGGTTTCCGGCAAGGCTTCGGTCAGGGTTTTCAAACCATGCGGGACAAGAAACACCGATGTATCCGATGCCTGCCAACCGCGCCGCGCGATGCCATCCTGCACATGGTCGGCAACCATTTGGGTAAAGCCCGGCAAATTGATTGCCGGTGGCAGGATCACCGCATCGTCCAGACCGGCATCCTTAAGGTTCTTGGGCAGTTCTTCAAACACCAGATATCCTTCGCTGAAAAACAGCGGGAAAAGGATCAATCTGTCGGCATCACCAAACTGTTTTAAGAGGTCAAGCTGATCTGAGACAGACGGCTGACTGCGCATATAGCCAAAACTGACACGACCATCCCAACGATCGGGCACCTTTGCTGCCAGTTGCCCGGCGGGATCGCCGCCGTTGCCACTGTTGCCATGTGCAACCATCATCAATGTTGGCATTTCAAATTGTGTCATGCTGACCCAACCGTGACTAAACGTTTCAATGATAACCTAATGGTCAATACGCAGTGTGCAACCGGTTGGATTGCCCCGATCGTATTTTTGATCAATTTGATTACTGCACCAAATCCCAGCGTGGCTGACCGCCGAACCGTTCATGTATAAAATCAACCAGCAACCGGATACGCGATGACAGTTGCCGACTGGGCGGATACAGCAAATATAAAAACAGTTGCGGTGGTATATAATCACACAGGACCGTCACCAACCGCCCGGTTTGCAATTCCGGCCCGGCAATAAAGGTCGGAATTTCGGCAATCCCCAACCCCGCCAGCGCAGCATCACGCAGGACTTCGGCATTGTTACAACAAAATACCCCGTTGACCTGAACCGCGACTGGCCCATCCGGACCAGTCATTTTCCAGCTCGATCCCGATGGCAAATTGCCGTAATGCAGGCAGGGCAAAGTCGAAAGGTCGCGAACATCAACCGGCTCACCGTGAGTTTGAATGAAGTCAGGCGACGCACATAGAACCCGCTTGATCGCGATAATCTCATGATCAATCAGGGCCAGTGTGTCCGACGGCCGACTGATGCGCACCGTCATGTCAAACCCGTCCGCCACCGGATCAATAAAATGATCATCTAATGCCAGTTCCACTCGGATGTCGGGATACAGACGGGCAAAATCGACCAAAGCCGGGCCAAGATGCAAAGTGCCAAACGACATTGGCGCATTGATGCGAATGTCACCTGCCGGTGTTTCACGGCTTTCGCGAATGGATTCTTCAGCATCCACCAGATCGGCAAGGATTCCCTTGGCCCGCTGATAATAGGCCTGCCCGCTTGGCGTCACCGACACCTGACGGGTGGTTCTGTTTAAAAGTTGCACACCCAAATCATCTTCAAGGGCGGCCACCGCGCGATTTACCTGCGATCTTGATTGACCAATCTTGCGCGCGGCCGCGGCAAACCCCCCGTCTTCGACCACACGAATGAATGTCTGCAAACTGACCAGCTTATCCATTTTTCCTGATACCTATCCCGCCAATGGCCTCATTTATTGTCGCGTATAATGCAACACTATGGGCATTATTACATGAATTGTCTCATTTTGTGAAAAGGGTATTGTGCTTCCAACACCACATCAACCCATGGAGGCAGACATGCTGACCAAAATAGACGCCAAAACACGTGGCCGCGCACAGTTTGGCTGGTTGGATTCCAACCACAGCTTTTCGTTTGGCCATTATTATGATCCCAACCGCATGGGATGGGGCCCGCTTCGGGTGATCAACGAAGACCGCGTCATTGCCGGGGCTGGTTTTGACACCCACGGCCACAAGGATATGGAAATCATTTCCTATGTGCTCGAGGGTGCGCTTGAACATAAAGACAGCATCGGAACCGGTTCTGTTATCCGTCCGGGTCGTCTGCAGCGCATGACCGCAGGAACGGGCATTCGTCACTCGGAATATAATCACTCGAAAACCGATCCAGTCCACTTCCTGCAAATCTGGGTTATCCCCGAGGCGGATGGTCTTGAGCCAGGGTACGAGGAAAAGGAAATTGCGCGCGGTGATACCGGTTCTGGTTTATCTTTGATCGGGTCCCGCACGGGACGGGATGGCTCAATCACCATTCATCAGGATGTCGATCTATATGTCGCGCATCTCACGGATGGAGAAAGTGCCAACCACAAGATTGCAAAAGGACGTCTTGCCTGGGTGCAGGTCGCACGCGGCAGTCTGACCGTAAATGGTGAAAGCCTGAACGCTGGTGACGGTGTGGCGATCAAGGATGAAGACGAACTTGTCTTCACCGACGCCAAAGACGCCGAAGCCCTTGTTTTTGACATGGTCCCCTGATCCGCAACACCGGACAGGCGATATATTGGAGAACGTTATGACCGATTTTTCACATAACAAACCGCGTGCGATCATTCCGGCACTTGAACCTCTATGGAATGTCCTTGAGCCCCTGTCGCCTGTCATCATTCGTGTGACAACCGGCCTTTTGATGGTGCCGCACGGCGCACAGAAACTGTTTGGTGCCTTTGGCGGCTATGGCCTGGAGGGAACAGCCGGTTGGCTTGAAAGCATTGGATTTGTGCCGGGCTTTGCCTTTGCCCTGATGATCGGACTTCTGGAATTTGTCGGTGGCTTGATGCTGACAGTGGGGCTGTTGACCCGCCCGGTTGCCGCAGCCGTTCTGGTCTTTATGGCGATTGCCGTCAGCACCCATTTGCCAGCTGGCTATTTCTGGAACGAGGGTGGTTTTGAAATGCCGCTGATGTGGGGTTTGCTGGCCCTGTCGGTTCTGATCCGGGGCGGCGGCAAATTCTCGGTCGATCAGAAAATTGGCTATGCCTTCTGATCGTCTCCTATCGACATATCTTACAAAACGGGCGACCTTTTCAGGCGCCCGTTTTTCTTTTGCGCCGTTAAATCCCGACGTTGCAAAGACCAAAGCAGGCGGCAGGTGTCACGACTTAACGCAACAGGGCATTCAAATCACTTGGCCCTTCGTGACCAGACTGGGCGCTAATAGCTGCATTCTGATCTGGTTTAGGCAACCGGATCACGAATTCAGCCCCGCCAAGATCACGACCTGACAACGTCAAGTCACCGTTAAAATCATCCTGAATAAGCTTGCGACAAATCGGAAGCCCCTGCCCGGTACCAACACCGCGTTCCTTGGTCGTAAAGAAGTAATCAAAGATCCGGTCACGTACGTCATCGGGGATACCGCCCCCATTATCACGCACATGGATATAGACATTTTTGTCATCAGACTTGACCAGAATATCAATCCGGCCACGTCGCTGACTGGTTTCCTTGATCGCCTGTGACGCATTAACGATTAGATTGATTAACGCCTGAGACAGATGGTTGCGACGCCCCCTTATATCGGTGACATCGGTTTGCATGCTCACATCGAGTTCCGCGACATGTTTGATCTCGTTGCGCGTCAGGGTGATGGCCGTATCAATTTCTTCGGTGATTGAAATCCGTTCGACAATATCGGTCGCGGGATGGGCAAATTTTCGAATGCCCCGCACAATTTCAGCAATCCGGTTCAATCCCTGAATGCTTTCATCAATCGCCATCGGAATTTCTGTGGACAGAAAATCGATCTTTTCAGCCTTAAGATTAAGCCGGGCGGCCTTTTCGGGATGATCGTGCTCGATTGCGCCCACCAGATCGGTAAAGCTGTCTGCCAGAAACTCCAGATTGTTCTGGATGTACTGTGCCGGGGTATTGATTTCATGGGCAACACCGCCTGCCAGCGTCCCAAGCGCATGCATCTTGGCGTAATCAGCGGCCTCTTCGATGATGGCCTGTTCCTGACGGGCTTTCTGTGCAGCAATATCAGCCGCAAAAGCGCGCTGACGCTGCCGGATCATAATCAAACCCAAAAAACCCATGGCAAAGATGCCAAAAAAGAACAGATAGGTCAGCAACGCGATATCGTTCTTCACGGCCGAAATATTGTTGGTGTTATAGACCGATACGAAATTCGTGGTGCGCACCACGGCCTCCTGTAGCGGATCGCCTAAAGGCTCAAGCAATCGGCCGAGTTCGCGTATCAGCTCGACAGGTTCGCTCATGACGACGATCTGATCATCAATCACCGTAATCTGCTTTTCCAGCGTCGCAATCAGGTCTGCGACTTCCGGCACAGAATGCAACACGGTAAACCCTTCGCCATCGCGCAGCAAAAACACGCGACTGACCAGAAGCTCATATCCGAGAATGATCTTTTCAACCGATTCTTTGGTTACGTCGCGTGTCGCCAATGCCGCCTGAATATCACGCTGCAAAACGAGATACTGCCGCTGGACCTGAAACACTGCCCAAACAAAGTTTTCACGATAGGTAAACCGTTCATCTTCGAGTTTATGGGTGATCGACGTGGAAAGAGCCGCGTAAAGGATCAGGAACAAGACCAAAACGACAAAAACAGCCCGTCCCGGTATGTTTGCAAAGAATGATTTAGTTTTGGCCATCAATCGCCTTCACCTGCCAGACCGAATAGGCCCAATATGCGTCGGTCTGAAAACGGACGTCCTTGTCATAGGGAAAAACCACCCAAAAAGGACCTTTTTCACGCACCGACATTTCCGCGTCATTAAGGTGATAGGCTAGGATCGCACCATCGGACCGCAAAACATTGGCTGGCACCATGACACTATAATCATTTAGGGCCGAAACCCGCACCGTATCGGCATCAATGCCATAGGTATCAAGCAACAGCTTGAATTCCACACCCTTGAATTTCTGAACACCCGTAGTCCATGGGGTCGAGGTATAAAACTCGGTCGCGGGCATCTCCATGAGCGTTTCCATGGGTACTTCTACCCGCGTACCATCTGTCTTTGCGAACGTTACACTTCCACCCGCAAAGGCAGGCGCACCAAACAGGCCAAGTGCGCCAACAAACATCACAAGCAGTTTAACGCAGATTTTGATCCTCATCGTCATCCCCTTACGCATGATTAAACAGTGGTCATGCTGACATTGTTTCACAATGGTATTACCGAAAAGTTCCCGTATTTTTCAATCAACCGCAGTCACTTAATGCGATCTGTGCAGCAGCTTCCCATTCTTCGAGCGGCACAGGAGCCCCCAAGTAGAAGCCCTGCATCTCGGTGACACCGTGAATTTGCAGACGGTTGGCAAGGTCGCGGTTTTTAATACCCTTGGCTGAAAGCGACAGGCCAAGCTTACTGCAAACACGTGCAATCCATTCAACAAAGGCATCATCAAGCAAGTCGGTCGTCACACCCGCGACCAAATCACGGTCAAGTTTGACCCCGGCAAAGGCCTCATCACGCAGCAAGTCCAGTGAATTATTACCCGAACCGAAATCATCAATGAAAAGTGCGATCCCGCGTTCACGCAAACGACGGGCATTGGCAATCAGGTCGTGATCATTCACCGAAATCTGACGTTCAGGAATCTCAAAGGAAACAACAACACCACGCATCCGCATTCTTTCGTAAAAGCGGATGATCTGTTCAAGGAACTCCGGGTGTTTCAGCGAATAGACCGACAGATTAAGCCCGATGTATGCCGCATCCCCCATCAGGTCATGATACCTTGGCGCCATGTTAATCATGACGGTCATCATTTGACTTGTCAGACGATTAATGACCGGATGGTTGTGGCACGACGCAAAAATTTCCTCGATGCTGTAGTCTTTTTCCAGCATCGGCATCCGGCACAGAATTTCACTGCCCGACAGGCGAAGGTCATTTGCGCGGAAACGCGGTTGCAGCACCGGGCGAAAGTCACCGCGGTCAAGTGCGGCGTTTACGGCCAACGCGGTAAGTTTGCTATCGGCTTTTCGCACCGGTTTTTTCAACCGCATCACACGGTCAATGGCGTCTTTTAGCACGGAAACCGATACGGGTTTTGCCAAAACACGCGTTACCATCGCCTGACTGATGGCATCGCGCAGGGACATGCCCGACATGTTTGCCGCCAGCAGGATACGCGGGACATTGGGCGCATTACGCGCCGCACGTTGCAAAAAACAGTCACCCCGCCGGGTCGCAACCATATCAGCAATAATCAGCTCAACCCGCCCAGCGTTTTCACCAAGCCACTCAAGGGCCTGTTCAGCGTTGGTGAAGGTGACAAAATCGAAGCATCCCGACAGCGCGCGGCGTACCGCAGCCAGCAGGTGTTCGTCATTATCAACCATCAAAACGACGGGGGATGTATTGCCAACCATGTCCACGGGGGGACGTCTCCAGATTGTCTGCGTTTACTGCCCGGCACATATCAACAGGCTGGATCAACCAAGGGTGAAATCATGCGCGGACTTTGAAGTCGTACAGAATAGTGTCAGACTACCCCTGTTCGATATCCCCATTTGAGGAGGGCATGACCAAGTGCCGGTCAATTTACCGACCCGGATCGCATTTGTTGACGATAATGCGAACCTTTTATCATCGCATCGACGCAATTTCGGGCGCCTGAAACCCGATTGGGACGCCGCCTATTTTACCGATCCACACGTGGCGCTTGAGGCCATCACTGCCCAATCGGACATTACGGCAGCTGTGCTTGATATCCATATGCCCGGAATGTCGGGGTTGGAGCTGGCGAGCGCACTTCGCGGTGTCCGGCCTGATCTGATCCTGATCATGTTGACCGGCTATGCCGATCTGCAATCTGCATTAACGGCGGTTAACGAGATTGGCGTATACCGGTTCTATCCAAAACCAACCAATCTTCAAACCATCATCGACGGGATCGAAAACGAACTTAACCGCCGTTACGAACAGCATGAAGACTCACTGCCCACCGCATTTCTTGACCTGTTTCAACTGGGTGTGGTTGCCGTTGATGACGCGCTGACCATATCGCACATGAATGCCCAGGCCGCCGAGGTGATGCGCACATCATCGCTGGTGCGGATCGGCGCGAAAAACAATCTGGTTTTCACCCCGATGCCCGATGGGCTCGACAGTTTTTTACATCCCACCGCCAACCTTGCGCCGCGCCGTCAACAAAGTTTTTCGTTGGAACATGACGAGGAAAAGCTATCGCTTTTTGTTCGCCGGATGGACAAGAGGTCCGATGGGCTGGCAAGCTTTATGGTCATTCTCGTTGACCCGCAACAGCAATGCCCGCCGGCCATTGATGATCTGATGGACCTGTTTGGCCTGACCCGTTCAGAAGCAAAATTAACCCAAAAACTCGCAGAAGGGCTTTCGCTCGATCAGGCGGCCGAACTGGTTGGCATTTCGCACAGTTCTGCGCGGACGTATCTTAAAACCATCTTCTCGAAGATCGGAGTCAACCGGCAGCCACAACTCATGAAAGCGGTTCTATCCACCATCCCGTCTTTGCGATCCTAAACAAGGATGAACCACGGAGAGGTTTGGTAATACGACCAAAGACCTGCAACATATCACCTTGAATTACATCATTTCCGCGCTACCCTGAGTTTAATATACTGCTATGCTGCATTAGGGAAATGTGGGGGCATCAAGGGGTTGGCTGTCGTCAAAACAAATCCATCGCGGTCCTGTGTTATACGTCCGCGATTACCTGTGCCGCGGCCAAAGCCGGTGTGTTCACCGCACCCATACCTCAAACGATGTTGCGATCTATTGCTGGCAAGCATCGCTCTCCTTGCCTGCGCACCACTCATGCTGTGCATCTATGGTCTGATCCGGTGTTGCGGTTTTAACCAGCCGATTTTTACCCAGAAACGCGTCGGACGGAACGGGAAGATTTTTACCATCTTCAAATTCCGGACCCTGCGCGCGCGTCCTCACCAATCGCCTGATTTCTCACCTGATCACGGGTCAAAATCGATTCTGTCGTTGCTCAGATGCAGTGGGTTTGACGAACTGCCGCAACTTTTCAATATCTTGCGCGGGGATATGTCGCTGGTGGGTCCAAGACCCCACACAATTTCCGACCATATTCTTTTTGCGTCCATGCTGCCCGAATACGAAGACCGTCTTGCAGTAAAGCCGGGCTTAACCGGCTGGGCGCAAATACGGGGCTGGCGGGGCCCCGTCACATGCCAACGTCATCTGGCCGAACGTGTGGCGCACGATCTTGCCTATATCTCAAAGCAGCATTTTTTCTTTGATCTGGCCATTCTGGTCGGCACGGTTTTGCTGCCATTAACCGCATCAACAAGGCGCTCAGGGCTTCTTCAAACCAAGGATGTGACCTGATGGCGACCGGACGTTTGATAATTACGGTATTTGCACCGGTTTTAGCCCTTTTCCTTGTCCAGACATCGGGTCACACACAAACCAACACACCGTCTGAGGACAGCGGCATCCGATTGGGTCGGTTTGTGATATCGCCCGATGTTTCTGTTCGTGAACGGTTTGATGACAACATCTATCTGACAGACGACACCCCGACATCAGATGTCATCACCGAAATCGCACCGCGTTTACGCCTGCAATCTGAATGGCGTTACCTGAAACTTTACGTCGGGGCCGGCGCGGAACTTGGGTTTTATGCCGATTCTGACGACGATAATTATCAGGATGCCGATGTCCGTAGCGGCATCGCGCTTGATATCGGCCCTAATACCGTTCTTGACGGTACATTTGAATGGCACCGCGCCCATGATGCCCGTGGGGGAAATGATGTCCCCACCAACGCAACCAAGCCGGTTGTCTTTAACGATGTCCGGGCAAGCCTTAACGCGCAACACATCACCCAAAATCTGCACTATCAAACCGAACTGGCCCTGCGCCGTCTGGATTTTGACGACGCCACCGATCAAAACGGCAATCGCATTACCAATGATGATCGCAACCGGGTTGAAAGCCGCGAAACCATCCGGGTTTTGATGCCCCTTGATCTGGGGCGTGAGGCCTATGGCGAGTTCAACCTAAATCAGCGCCAATATGACCGGACCCCCGATGATGACGGCCGGGTGCGTGATTCCGCCGGGTTTCAAATGCTGGCCGGTCTGCGGTTTGATCTGACCAATCTGATCACAGCCGACGTTGCCGCAGGCTGGATGACCCAAAGTTACGCCGATCCGGCATTTGGCAATATTGCCGATTATACGCTCCGCGCTGATGTGAATTGGGCCGTCACACGGTTGACTGGCATCGGGGTAAAAGCCGCGCGTCAAGTCCGCGAAACCACCCTGCCCGGGGCAAGTGGCATTCTGGCCTTTGACTTTGGCGCAACCGTTTCACATGAATTGCGCCGCTTTCTTTCCATCACAGCCGACGCACATTATACCGACGAAGCGTTCCGACAAACCACGCGCCATGACCGCACGACTGGTGTCGGGCTGGGCATGACATATCAGCTCAACCGCTTTGCCCGGTTTGATGCCGGGATTGCCCATGACATGCGAAACTCGACCAGTTCGGGTCATGACTATCGCCGTTTTCAAACGCAATTCAGCCTCAAGCTGGAGATGTAAAATGCTTAAACACCCAAACGCCCTTTTGATGATGGTTCTGGCTTTCTTAACCGTGTTATCGGGCGGTGCAATCCCGGCACATGCCCAAACCATTTATCACATCAATTCAGGGGATACGGTCCGTGTCACTGTGTTTGGCGAAGCAGATCTATCGGGTGAATTCACCGTCGATGCCAACGGACGGATCAACATGGCGTTGATCGGGTCGGTCGATGTTCGCAATCTAACCGCCGACCAAACCAGACAGAAAGTCCATGATGCCTATCAGGACGGCTATTTACGCCAGCCCGACATCGCGGTTGAAATCATTGCCTTTCGCCCGTTCTTTATCGTCGGCGAGGTCAATCAACCCGGCTCCTATGACTATGTGCCGGGGATGAATGTGCTCAATGCCATTGCACTTGGCGGCGGCATGACCTATCGCGGCGATGAAGATGACGTCGAAATCCTGCGCGGCAATGACACCGACCGGATTGCCATACCCGCAACCCTGGCCACCATTGTCATGCCCGGCGATATCGTACGGATTGCTGAACGGTATTTTTAGGCTCAAGATCAAAACACTTCGAACCAACATCTTTACGATACATCCTGCTGTGGATTTAGTGCCAAAAACCGCCGTCCTTGGAAACCTTCAACAGTGCGTTGAATTTTCCCGGTGTTTTCGATCCTGATATCTTTACCTTTGCCCCTGATCCGTGATGAAATCGCCGTTGCGCACCACCGCGCCAACAACAAACAAAACCCATTAAGGCAAAAGCCCCACCATACGGAGTTCTTCACACATGTCGGCGAAAACGCAAATGCGGCACGGCGGACGTATTCTGGTTGATCAACTGGCCCTTCACGGGGCCGAACGCGTCTTTCTGGTGCCCGGCGAAAGTTATCTGGCGGTTCTCGATGGTCTGGTTGATCATCCCGATATTGATCCAATCATTTGCCGTCAGGAAGGCGGGGCTGCCATCATGGCCGAGGCGTATGGCAAACTGACCGGAAAGCCCGGCATTTGCATGGTCACCCGTGGCCCCGGTGCGACCAATGCGTCGGCGGGTGTGCATGTTGCCCATCAGGACAGCACGCCGATGATCCTGCTTGTCGGGCAGATCGGACGCGACATGGTCGACCGCGAAGCGTTTCAGGAAGTCGATTACCGCAAGATGTTTGAACCCCTGGCCAAATGGGTCGGGCAGATTGATGATATCAACCGCATACCGGAATATCTCAGCCACGCTTACCACATCGCCACATCCGGGCGCCCCGGTCCGGTGGTTCTGGCCCTGCCCGAAGACATGCTGTCGTCCGAGGCCGAGGTCGCGGACGCCAAACCATATGTCCCGATTGAAGCCAAAACCGCCCCTGAAGACGTCGCGCGGTTCCACAATGCACTCAACTCGGCAAAGCAACCGGTGATGATTGTCGGGGGTGGCGGCTGGACCCGCGAAACCACGGAAAACCTTAAATCGTTTGCACTTCGAAACAATGTTGCGATTGCCACCAGTTTCCGCTGTCAGGACTATATCCCCAACACCCACAGCCATTTTATCGGTGATGTCGGCATCGGGATTAACCCCAAATTGGCCGAGTTCATCCGCGACAGTGATCTTGTAATCCTTGTTGGTTCACGGATGGGGGAGATGACCAGCAGCGGCTATAGCCTGCTTGATATTCCCTGCCCGCGTCAAAAACTGATCCATGTATATGCCGGACCGGATGAGTTGGGCCGGGTCTATCGCCCTGATATCGCGATCAATGCGTCACAACGATCGTTTATCCGCGCCATTGCCATGATGGAACCGGTCGATGGCAGTGCGCGTGACGGTCAGATCGAATCTGCCCATGCGTCCTATCTTGCCTTCTCAACCCCGGTGGAAACCCCCGGTGACGTTAAAATGGCGCATGTGGTGGCGACTTTGCGCGAAAAGCTGCCCGAAGACGCCATTGTCACCAACGGGGCGGGCAATTACGCCGCCTTCCTGCATCGTTTCTTCCGTTATGGTAAATACCGCACCGAACTGGCCCCGACATCGGGCTCTATGGGCTATGGCCTGCCGGCCTCGGTATCGGCAAAGCTGACCCACCCGGATCGCCCGGTGGTCTGTCTTGCCGGTGACGGCTGCTTTTTGATGCATGGGCAGGAATTTGCAACTGCCGTGCAATATGGGGCCAACATCATCACGCTTGTGGTCAATAATGGCATGTTTGGCACCATCCGCATGCATCAGGAACGCAATTATCCCGGCCGTGTGTCGGGCACCGAAATCCAGAACCCGGATTTCGCCGCCTATGCGGTTGCCTTTGGCGGATATGGGGAAACTGTGACACGGACCGAGGATTTCGGCCCGGCCTTTGACCGTGCGGTCGCATCGGGAAAACCCGCGATCCTTGAAATTCAGGTTGACCCACAGGCCTTAACGCCGATCAAAACGCTGGATCAAATCCGGGCGGGAAGCTGATCATTTCGAAAATGCAATAAGGCAGATCAGCCTTTCGAAAGGCTGATCTCGCCGCTTTCCAGTCCGGCTTTAAGCTTATCGACTGCATGGCTCAGTTTTTCGTCAACCACATGCAAATAGGCCGTCCAGTCCGACAGCTTGGAAAGCTCCTCTTTGCCATCTGAAATCCCGCGCAGGCCAATCAGCGGCACGTCAAACTTCTGACAGGCCCGCAGGATTGCAAAACTTTCCATATCGACCATATCGGCATCAATCGCGTCATAGGCAGCCCCCGACACCACATTGGCCCCGGTCGAAAGTCGCGCCTCGGGAATGTAGGGAATACGATGGGGCAACATGATTTCGGCGGGGAAATCGACAAACGGTGTACAGCCCTTTTCAAACCCCAGCACGGATGCATCCATATCGCGGTACGACACCGAAATCGCCTGATAGACCTCGGCCTGCTCCAATGTCCGCGATCCGGCCGATCCCAGCGTCACGACAAGGTCAGGCAGATCATCGGATAACTTCAATTCGGTCAGCGCCGCAGTGAGATTAATCGCAGCCTCCACCGGCCCCACCCCGATCATCAACGGCGTGAACTGCTTTTTGAGAAAATCCCCATATTCCGCCGGTGCCGCCATCGAAAACAGCACATTGTGGCCTGCAAAATCATGAAGATATCCGCGCATTCTGGTTCCTAGAAATACAAAACAGTTCTGATGGGATATATTTATATATCCAAATACTTAAGACAAAATTTGAAACCACGAACGCACTGCGATGCTCAATCTCTCCTGTTCCATATCATCAGTAGAGCTACAATGTGCAATAGCTCCCCTCATGAGATTGAGTTGATTGGTGATATTGCTAACAGCCGATTTAGACACAAACACCGCAGCAAATACATCCCAATTATCGGTGATGATATTGGATAGCTCACCAAATGTTGTGTAGTTTATTAACTTCTCAGAACGAGGTGTAATCCCATGATTTACCTCTTTATCTCTTCGCTGCTCACACACATTTCTTATTTTATCGTCATTGATACGTTGACTGTTCCACCAGTCGGGCCCTTCTACTTCTAACAGCATCTCCTCGACTAGCTGCCTTATAGAGTTTTCAAGGCAATAGAAGACTTCGTACAACTCCGACATTTTTGCTGCTTCTGCTCTAAGCTCCTCAGGAAATTGCTTGTACTCTGCAATCTTCCTAGAAACCTTTGGCTTGGGCGTATGACCGATATCAAGTTGATATTCTCCCTCAACCACTTGCAAACTAGTCGTTATTTGTAAACCGGTCATACCAAAAGCACGAATTAGGGCATCTGGACGATTAGCCATCTTCTCTGCTCATCAAATTTTTCTTAATACTTGTAAATATCGCATCAAAGACACGAACGTCGTCGGTTGCGGGTAGATTGATATTTATAGTGTAACCTAGATTGAGCCCGATCCCTGCAGATGATGTGTCGACGCTGGGTTCCGACGAACGTGCGAGCTCCAACGTGCCGTTCCTTGGCATACTGCTATGCTCGTCTGATAGTTCAACATGGTCTGCTTTTGAGAAGTCAGCCAAATTCTTCAAGCTTTTGAAGCTAGAAAAAGACAATTTTACTGGATTTGAGTCGTGCGGGTGACCAGTTACTTCAACAATGATACCAACTACCTCATTGTCAGGCAGATCAAATACGTACTCATTGTACTCGAATAATGGCGCATAAGCTTCTTTAATAGCTTCAGCTACAGTAAACCCTGAAGTGCTAGGATTTCGAAAACGCCTATACCTATCAGTTGGGGTTCCTGCAGAGTCTGAGAAGCCAATCTTCTTCAAAAAAGAAGTCATTTGGGCTCCTGACCCACCTTTTATCTTAAGTATCGTTTTGACAAAATCTTGCGTCACCCTCTCTGGCACTGCTGCGGACTTAATCGCATTCAAAGCTTTTTCAATATTTCCAGGAGAGGTCACATACGGAAGTGCTGTCATGAGTTCTACCCTAAGATATTTACATACGAAAATGCTAAACCAAAGGTAGAGAAACCGCAAGCACAAGCAAAAACAGAGCCCTATCAAGAGCAGCTAGAGCCGGACAACAATTTTGACGATGTATCTGGAAAATGGCGCACCCGACAGGATTCGAACCTGTGGCCTCTGCCTTCGGAGGGCAGCGCTCTATCCAGCTGAGCTACGGGTGCGCAATATGTGGGGCCACGTCTGGATCAAGTGGCCCGAGCGGTTTGGGTGATACAGGTTTTATCCCCGGCGGGCAAGGATTTTTGAGGGTTGCTGTTCACCAAATCCGGTGTCGAGCATAGCGGCCTTTGGGTTAAGCAATTCTTGCCACCGCCATCGCGTAATCAGCTTTCGACATCGCGGCGTTCATAGGGATCGCGCACCACCCATGTGCCGTTCCATTCACGGTCCTGTTCGCGGCGTTCCAGCCGTTCCATCCGGTTCATCATCAGCTGGGCAGCAAAATCGCTGTCGTCAAATTCGATCACGGATTCATAAAGCGGACGGGCTTCGTCAAAACGGCCATCGCGGTAATGGGCCATGGCGGCCTCATATTTCTTGCGCCATTCTTGGCGTTCATCTGAAAGCTGTCCACCGGCTGCGAGCACTTCATACAGATAGACCACTTTTTCCGTTCCCAGCAGCACCACATGGTCAAGGTCGCGCATTTCAATGTCGCCCGTCGCCATATTGGCAGTTTCATGGGATGCCAGAATCCGCGTGCCATAAACCCGGTTGGCCTTTTCCAGACGGTTGGCATAGTTCACGCAATCGCCAACCACCGTATAGGCCCGTGATTTATCCGTCCCGATAGAGCCCACAACGACTTCGCCGGTTGCAATCCCGACACGGATATCAAGCCCGTGATCACCGATCAAATCGGCATATTTTGTTTTAAGCGCGTTAAAGCGCGCAACCTGTTCGATTGCCGCCTGACAGGCGTGACCGGCATGAGCACCTTCACCACAAAACGGTGGGCCCCAGAAACCAATCACCCGGTCGCCCACGAAATTGTCGATAATCCCACTATGGCCGGAAATCGGTTCGGTCATGGCTGTCAGATAATCATTAAGGAAATCAACCAGCTTTTCGGGAGCAGTATGTTCGGCCAGCCAGTCAAACCCGGTCAGATTGACAACACTGACCGTCATCACCCGCTTTTCAGAGGTTTCAAGCGCGGTTTCCTGATTGATCAGGTTATTGACGATTTTCGGATCGACATATTTGCCAAACCGTTCACGCATGCGAAACCGGATGCGCAATTCACGGGTCATACGGTTAAACGCATCGGCCAGACGGGCAAAATCGCCCTTGCCCTTGAAATCAAGGCTGGTATCAAGTTTACCCGACTGCACCGCATTGAGCGCATTGGTAACCTGACGCACGGCGATGACCACCGCATGGGCCATGTAATAGGCCAGCGACACGCCAATCACCACCGCAGCCAGCATCATGATGAATTCGGCCTGTATCAGGAAATCTTCGCGTGACGAGACGTTTTCGACCGTATCGGCCGCATATTTTTCCAGCAGCAAAATCTCGTTGCGCAGATCAAGCACGATATTGCGATGCAGGCCGCGCACCAGATTTTCCTGACGCTGGGCATCCATCAAATCATCATCCCTGACCCGGCTAAGCAACCGTTCAACGCCAAGGGAAAATTGCGCCGAGACATCGGCGAACTCACGCATGCGCACATCAAGGTCAAGCAGAACGCCATTGTCGAAATGCCCCGATGCCTGTGCTCGGCCGAGGGCCGCAAAGGTGAATGCCTTGCGAAATGCCTGTTCGATCTGGGTTTGCTTGGCGTTGATTTCGATCTCAAGACCGTTCAAAAGCGGCGCGTGCGGGCCATCGTTTTCGACCACCCGCATATAACGGTCAATCAGCGAAATCTGTTCAAGTTGACGCGCGCGCACATCTGAAATCGCATCCTTGACCGGTGTGACATAGCGCGACACGGCTTCGAGATCACCATTAATACCCAGCGATTGAATGACAGAGAATCCGGTGGCCACAACCAGCCACACGACAAAAAAGGCCGCAACACCCAGGAACTTCGCCCGAACGGTCCGTAGCATGGCGGTCCTGATCCTCCGAAAAATCGCTGCACAAAGCGCGTTTATTACTGCCATATCGGGATTGAAAGAGCGTTAAACAACCCAACCGACACCGCGCAAATGATTAAAAAGGCTACCTGATCGGCTTTCCTTGGTCAAAAAGCAATCATGATTGTGTGCAGGAATAATTTTCTGCCGTTCCCAATGATGTGATCCAGCGACCAATATCGCCAATCACCACCGGCCCATTGAGGTCGCGCAACACCATGTGATAGCCCGACGCATACAAACATCTGGAATAGCGTGGTAAATTTTGCGCCCGAAGGTCACGATCAATCGCATCAATGGCATCGGGCGGAATGACCTGATCCTGCTTACCCGACAATAACAGGGTCGGAACCGTAATATCCGCCGCCCGCGCGTGCGCTAAATCCATTAAATCGGCCACCCCGGCAATCATATCCACCCGCACCGCAGACATCATCTGTGGGTCGCGTGACAAACGACGCAGCATCTCGATATTATCCGACGGCCAAATATCAAGCCCTTGACCAGTAAGCGGCAACCACGGCAGGCCATAGGACATCATACTCAGCGGCACAGTTTGATACCACGGCATCGTGTTCCGGTCCCAAACCGCCGGGGCGGCCAGCACAACCCCATCCATCAATGAGGGTCGGGTCGCCGCCGTAACAATCGCCACCGCCCCGCCCATGGAATTGCCCAAAAGATAAATCGGAACATTGGGGTAGCGTGCCCGCAACAAAATCAGCATGTCACTGGCATCATCAACCATGCTGCGTGTTCCGGCCCAGAACGGGCGCGTCGGGCTGCGCCCAAACCCGCGTTGGTCGAAAGCGTAAACCGCAATGCCCGTCGGTCCAAGTGCGTCGCCAAGTTCCATAAAGGCATTGGCATAATCGCCCATGCCATGCAGGCCAAGGATCACCGCAGACGGGCGATCAAGTGCGCCCCATGACTGCAGGGCAAGCCCGGTTCCATCACTTGTCTGAAAGCTGTCGGGGGTTAATGCAATTTGCGCAACCGGCGGCCCGGCGGAATGCACAGAAGGTGCGCAGGCTGACAGCATCAGCACCACCCCCGGCACCATCAAATATGCTAGAAAGCGAACCGAAATCCTTCGGAAGACCCGACGGAATAATTGAGTGACGGACACAGAAACTCCGAAGGAAAAGGTTTCAGACAAGACATTCATGTTAAAGCCAAAAACAAGAACCCCGCAACAAATTGCGGGGTTCTTATATCGATCATGACGGACAAGGGCCGCCTGATATTCTGGTACTGCGCGGCAGCCTACGCCGCCGCACCGGCCCGTGCGGCATTATTATCGCGGGTCAGCATCAGGAAGATGTCTTCAAGATCGCCTTCCTCGGTCGACAGATCCTTAACCGCCAGACCACAGCCATGAATGGCTTCGAGGATTTCGGTCATCTGGGTGTTGCTGGGGCGATAATGCAGCGCAATCTGTTTTTCCGACCGAAGCTCCGCCCCCCAAGGGGCCAGCACATCGGGAACCGCATTGAGTTCATTATTCACCGTCAGGATCAGGGTTTTGTGATCAATCCGGCGCAGCAGGCTACGCTTGTCTTCATGGGCAATGACTTTGCCCTGATTGATGATCGCGATCTCGTCACACAGCTCTTCGGCTTCTTCAAGATAGTGCGTGGTCAGAACGATGGTCACACCGGCATTGTTCAGTTCTTTGACATAGGCCCAAAGCTGCTGACGCAATTCAATATCGACCCCGGCGGTTGGTTCATCAAGAACCAGAACCGGTGGGGTATGGACCATGGCCTTACCAACCAGAAGGCGGCGACGCATCCCGCCCGAAAGCGATCTTGAGTACGAGTCTGCCTTGTCTGCCAGACCAAGGGCGGCAAGAATCTCGTCCGTACGACGTTCCGGTTTGGGCACGCCATAGAGGCCAGCCTGCAATTCCATCGCCTGACGCGGGGTGAAAAATGCATCCAAATTTAGTTCCTGTGGCACGATCCCGATCGCGCAACGCGCCGCGCGCATTTCCGCCTCAATATCATGGCCCCAGATTTTCGCCGTGCCGTTTGTCTTGGTGACAAGACCGGCCAAGATGTTGATAAACGTTGACTTTCCGGCACCATTTGGTCCGAGAAGCGCGAAAAAAGACCCGCGGGGAATTTTCAGTGAAACATCATCAAGGGCAAGTTTTTCGCCGTTTGACCCCGTATAGACCTTGGTCAAGCCTTCGACTTCGATGGCATAGTCGGGCATTGCAGTCATGTGTCAGTGATCTCCACTCTTTTCCGCGTCGCTTGTTTGCGCTAAGACCATGGAGCGCCATGAGCATGCGGAAGTATTGATTGAATATGCGCAATCGGTATCATCCCCGTTAAACCGGGGTCAATGCTGACCGCATCGCGTGGCCAATCCCGATGGCCATACAAAACTTGGAACTGGATATATGAAGCTCACCGAAGAAATCAAAGTCGGCACTCTGAATGTAGCCTGCGACGGCGGAAAAGGTCACCTTGGCCACCCGACCGTTTACCTCAATCTTGAGGAAAAAGGCGAGATCGTCTGCCCGTACTGCTCAAAAAAATATATCTTCGACAAATCCCAGGCCGATCACGCAGCCCATTAATCCGTTACGCCCGTTTGCGGGTATTGTAACCAGCCAGCGCGACACATTTCGTCAGCGCTTTGCGGATTAATCGGTCGTCACCAGCCTACGCCGCAGGAATTGCGGCCTATCCACGGGGAATTTCTATGACGTCTTCATCGCCCAAGCCCAACAGCTACCGCACCCTTCCTGATACGGACGGGCATTTTGGTAATTACGGTGGCCGTTTTGTCGCCGAAACGCTCATGCCACTGATTCTTGAGCTTGAGCAGGCCTATAAGGACGCCAAGAATGACCCGGAGTTCCAAAAAGAACTCGATTATTACCTGAAATATTACGTTGGCCGTCCAAGCCCGCTTTATTTCGCCGAACGCATGACAGCAGAACTTGGCGGGGCCAAGGTCTATTTCAAGCGTGACGAGCTCAACCACACCGGCGCGCACAAGATCAATAACTGTATTGGTCAGATCCTTCTGGCCATGCGCATGGGCAAAACCCGCATTATTGCTGAAACCGGTGCGGGTCAGCACGGCGTTGCAACCGCCACGGTTTGTGCGCGCTTTGGTCTGCCATGCACGGTTTACATGGGAGCCAAAGACATCGAACGTCAGTCGCCCAACGTGTTCCGCATGAAGCTTCTGGGGGCTGAGGTCAAACCGGTCGAGTCGGGTTCGCGGTCGTTGAAAGACGCGATGAACGAAGCATTGCGTGACTGGGTCACCAACGTCGAAGACACGTTTTACATCATCGGCACCGCGGCTGGCCCACATCCCTATCCGGAACTGGTCCGTGATTTCCAATGTGTGATCGGCAACGAAGCCAAGGAACAGATCATGGAAGCCGAAGGTCGCCTGCCTGATCTTCTGGTTGCCGCCATTGGGGGTGGATCAAACGCCATCGGGCTGTTCCACCCGTTCCTCGATGACAAGGATGTCGAAATCACTGGCGTCGAGGCGGCTGGTCACGGTGTTCATACCGGCAAGCATGCCGCCAGCTTGACGGCTGGCGCACCGGGCGTTTTGCACGGCAACCGCACATATCTTCTGATGGATGATGATGGTCAGATCACCGAAGCAGACTCGATTTCGGCTGGCCTTGATTATCCGGGGATTGGCCCGGAACATAGCTGGCTTAAGGATATCGGGCGTGTCAATTACGTCGCGATTACCGACAAGGAAGCCCTTGCTGCTTTCAAGCTGTGTTCTGAATGTGAGGGCATTATCCCGGCACTCGAACCCAGCCATGCACTGGCACATGTCATCAAAATCGCACCGACGATGAGCAAGGATAAAATCATCATCGTCAATCTGTGCGGCCGAGGTGACAAAGACATCTTTACCGTGGCTGAAGCACTGGGAGTTAAACTGTGAGCGACGCAATCATTGGCGGCAAAGACCGCATCGAAAAACGTTTTGCCAAGCTCAAGGAAGAAGGCCGTGCCGGTCTTGTAACCTTCATCACGGCGGGTGACCCGGACCCCGAAGCTTCGTTTGAAATCCTCAAAGCCCTGCCAGAAGCCGGGGCGGATATCATCGAACTGGGCATGCCGTTCACCGATCCGATGGCCGATGGCCCCGCCATTCAGGAAGCATCGAACCGGGCACTTGCAGCGGGCATGCACATGCGCAAAACACTGTCGCTGGTGCGTGGTTTCCGTGATCAGGATCACGAAACGCCGATCATTCTGATGGGCTATTACAACCCGATCTACATCTATGGCGTGGCAGAATTCCTTGAAGATGCGCGCAATGCCGGGGTTGATGGCCTGATCGTTGTTGATCTGCCACCCGAAGAAGACGCAGAGCTTTGTGTTCCGACCGTCGAAAAAGGTCTATCGTTCATTCGACTGACCACACCGACCTCTGATGACAAGCGTTTGCCGAAACTTGTTCAGAATACATCCGGCTTTGTTTACTATGTGTCGGTGGCCGGGGTAACCGGTGCCGGTTCGGCAAGCAATGAGCAGATTATCGAAGCAATGGAACGCCTGCGTCGTCATACCAAACTGCCGATCGCAGTCGGGTTTGGCATCAAGACAGCCGCACAGGCCGCCGAGGTCGCAAGACAGGCCGATGCAGCTGTTGTTGGTTCGGCAATCGTATCAAAAATTGCCGAAAGTCTTGACGAAAACGGCAAGGCCACCGATAAGACCGCCTCTATGGTTACCGGCCTTGTGCGCGAACTGGCAAGCGGGGTCCGGGACGCACGCAAATAAGCAAATCGCTGTGCGTTTGTAAAAGAACCGATATAGACAGAACCTAAGGATCAGTATCCGATATGTCGTGGCTGACTGAATTCGTCCGTCCCAAGATTCAACAACTTGTTCGCCGGACAGATGTGCCCGAAAATCTTTGGCACAAATGCAAATCATGCGAACAGATGATTTTCCACCGTGACCTGGCAAAGAACAATCATGTTTGCCAGCATTGTGGGCATCACATGCGGATTTCCGCGCAAAACCGTCTTGAACTCCTGTTTGATGGGGGTAAATATCAAACCATCGAACTGCCGAATGTTCCGGTTGATCCGCTGAAATTCCGCGATCAGAAAAAATACACTGACCGCCTTAAAGCAGCTCAAGCCAAAGCAACCTATAAGGATGCGCTGGCTGTTGCCCATGGTGAGGTCGGTGGTCATGCGACGGTGATTGCCGTTTTCGATTTCTCCTTTATGGGCGGATCGATGGGGATTGCCGTTGGCGAAGGCATCGTTGCCGCGGCCGAACTGGCATCGGTTCAGGATGCGGCTTTGATCATTGTCCCGGCATCGGGTGGTGCACGTATGCAAGAAGGCATCCTTAGCCTGATGCAAATGGCGCGCACCACGGCTGCGATTGAAAAGGTCAAGGAAAAGGGCCTGCCCTATTTCGTGCTGCTGACCGATCCGACGACGGGGGGTGTTTCGGCATCCTTTGCCATGCTCGGTGACATTCAGGTTGCCGAACCGGGTGCCCAGATCGGCTTTGCCGGTCGGCGTGTGATTGAAAACACCATTCGCGAAAAACTGCCTGATGACTTCCAGACAGCAGAATATCTGCTGGACCATGGCATGGTCGATATGGTGGTTCCGCGCAACGAATTGAACGCGACTTTTGGCCGCCTGATTGACATGATCCGCCGCACCAAACCCGGTGCGTCGATTGTCCCGATCAAGGATGCCAAGAAAAAGCCGGACACCAAAGGTGCCAAAGCAGACAAGTAACACTGCCCGAAGCGATGCAATCATTGCACGCCTTGGTCAGTTGCACCCGAAAGTCATTGATCTTTCACTCGGGCGGATTACCCGGCTTCTTGAAAAGCTTGGTAATCCGCACCTGAGTCTGCCGCCTGTCATTCATTTGGCCGGCACCAACGGCAAGGGGTCCACCCAGGCCTATTTGCGCGCGATTTATGAGGCCGCAGGCCTTCGGGTTCATTGCTCGACATCCCCGCATCTTGTGCGTTTTCACGAACGTATTGTCGTTGCCGGTGCGCAGATTTCCGAACAGGCGCTTTGTGACCTGCTCGAAGAAGTCGAAACCGTTAATAACGGCGATTCCATCACCTTCTTTGAAATTGCGCAGGCTGCGGCATTTCTTGCCTTTGCGCGCATTCCCGCGGATGTGCTGATCCTTGAAACCGGACTGGGTGGTCGGGTGGACGCATCCAATGTGCTTGATACCCCTGCGGCAACCGTGATCACGCCAATCTCGCTTGATCATCAGGGCTTCCTTGGCGATACGATTGCCAAAATTGCCTTTGAAAAGGCCGGGATCATGAAGCCGGGGGTCATTAGCATTCTGGCCCCGCAACCCCTTGAAGCCTTTGATACGCTTGCCCGTCATGCCAATACGATTGGTGCGCCAATCTTTTGTGATTTTGACGTCGTTGACGAAACGGCTGATGGATTTACCCTACGCATCGGGCGTGAAACGCTGAGCCTTCCGCGACCGGCCCTTCCCGGTCGGCATCAATATGTCAACGCCGCCACGGCGATTGCCGCGGTGCGCAAGGCCAATATACCCGGCTGCGACGGCATGGATGTGGATGTGCTGGCCAATGGTTTGCGCACAGCACAATGGCCCGCACGCTTGCAGCGCCTTAAAAAAGGTCCGCTGATCGACGCCCTGCCGGAAAATTGTGAGCTTATCCTTGATGGCGGCCATAATATCGCCGCTGCCGAGGTGATCTCTGAATGGCTGTCACAGCAGCCCAAGGGCGATACGCTTGTGATTGTCGGTATGCTTGATAACCGTGACCCTGTTGCCTTTCTGGCACCACTGGCACCCCATGTATCGGCCTTGGCGGGGATTGTTATTCCCGGCGATCATGAGGCGCATGATGCGATATCCCTGCAAAACGCCGGGCGTGATTGCGGCATTGCCAAAAGCCACGCCAGTAACGACCTCAAACACGCGGTTGAGGTTTTGCTGACAGAAACCCCGGCACCATCGCGGATTTTGATCCTTGGGTCGCTGTATCTGGCCGGTGTCGTTCTGGAAAATCATTCCTGATCAGGCGAATGCGGCGATCTTTTCAATCAGGTCGTCAGCATCCCCGTCTGACAACAAGTGTCCGGCTGATCTAAGCCGGATGCAGCCCGCATGGGGAAAATGATCAGCGTAAGCGTCCTGATGTTCCGCTGGCACGATGCGATCATCCGCGCTGTGACAGAAATATAGGTTTTTTAACCCCTGTAATGCGGCAATTTCTGGCGCAGACAAGGCAAAATCCGCCACTTCCCAGTCTTTTAGACCCCAAAACGGTGCTGAAATGCTAAAAACCGCCGATAACCAGTTATCATCACGGTATATTTTACGATTCCGCCCGAGATATTGCAAAATCGTTGACCCACCAAATGAATGACCGGCAAGCACCGCCCCCGGTCGGGCATCAGACTTGCTGTTGGAAACCACACGGTCAATTTCGCGAAGCCATAGTTCAGCGTCGGGGCACTCCGGTGTCGGCATTTCTGGTGCGACAATGCGAAACAGGCCGTCCAACACGGTTTCAAGCCGGGCCAGAAACCGGCTGCTGCCGTCATCTCCGTCCTGTTTTCCCGCACTGTGGATAAAAATCAAGTCGCGGCACATAAAGGCCCTCCGCTGCTCATGGTTCAGAATGCGTTAGATTTCCGGCAAACGGACCTTGCCACCATTGCCGTTTCCAGATCCCCCGCCCGTTGCATCACCACGGCCATCGGTACTGCGCAGCCGCAGGTTGCCTGCTTTGTGGACTTTGCGGCGATCCTGTCGCACCCCGGGCGGCAGGTTACCATGACCCGCCGCACCTATTGGGTCGCCTGCCGGTGTGAAATCGCCATATTTTACCGTTTCACGGCGCACCTTACGTCCGGTTATCCATGTATAGCCAAGGACATACAGCAAAAATCCACCGACCCCGATGGTCAGGATCAGGAACTGCAAAACCGGGATGAAACTGCCAAAAAGGGCACCGCCGCCATAGATCATAAAAATGCAAAGGGCGGCCACCGGGGCAAGCGCCAAAAAGAAAATGCCCCGAACCTTGTGCCGAATGGGCCCGTAATGCATCAGCATGGCGTAAAACAGATACATCAACGCGACAAACACCACGAGTTTGATCAGCAAGACAAAATGATCAAAGTTTGCAAGGCGTTCATTGCGTTCATACACGCCAAAAACAATGAACAAGCCATGCAGAACCAACCCAAAACTGCCAAAAGTCAGGACAAAACGCAGCCATGCACTGACGCTAAAAAATCTGCGCCATCCTGTATCGTTCGCAGCTACCCCGCGACGATCACCTTGCTTCTTTTTGCCTTGCCGGGTCGAGAGCCTCATATCATCTGAAAGCTCACGTACCGGACCTGCAGTTTCAACGCCGATGCCCTTTGGGCTAAATTCCGGCTTGCTTGTTTTCCGGGCCACGAACCGGATCTCCCATGTCCCTTGGGATGAAGTTATCGCATTACCATAGCAACACCGCAGCAGAACGATAAGCACAAACAGACCATCCGCCAAAAATCGTCCAGCCCCCGGTATTTAGCTTATTCGTTTTGATATCGAAATATACATCAGACCAGCAACAAAGGCCGGCACTCTGCCACCCGGTTTTGTCAGGAGACAGGCGCGGTTTTTGATCGTAGGCGACACCGCGCCCTCGACTTACCGACACGGATCGGGCATTCTGCGGGCCAACATTATCCTCGAACATAAGAGCAAGAGACGCATGACAGATTCCGCCCCATCCGACACCAACACGTCCAGCGGACAAAAGCCGCGCCGCGTCGTACTGGTTGACGGTTCCGGCTTTATTTTCCGCGCCTTCCATGCCCTGCCGCCGATGACCAGCCCGGACGGCACGCCGGTGAACGCGGTGTATGGTTTCTGCACCATGCTGATGAAACTGCGCGAAGACACCAAGCCCGACCATATGGCGGTCATTTTCGACCCCAAGGGCAAAACGTTCCGCAATGATTTCTATCCCGAATACAAGGCACACCGCCCACCAGCCCCCGAAGAACTGGTGCCGCAGTTTGGCCTGATCCGCGATGCGACCCGGGCGTTCAACCTGCCGTCGATCGAGCTCGAAGGATATGAGGCCGACGACCTGATCGCGACCTATGCCCGTCAGGCCGAAGCCGAAGGTTCTGACGTCATTATCGTATCTTCGGACAAGGATTTGATGCAGCTTATCACCGACCGGGTGCAAATGTTTGATGCGATGAAGAATCGCACCATTGGTGCTGCCGAGGTGATGGAGAAGTTTGGTGTTTCTCCAAACAAAGTCATCGATATTCAGGCACTTGCTGGTGATTCTGTCGATAACGTCCCCGGTGTTCCGGGCATTGGCATTAAGACCGCATCCCAACTTATTGATGAATATGGTGATCTTGATTCTCTACTGGAGCGCGCAGGCGAAATCAAACAGCCCAAGCGCCGCGAAAAACTGATTGAGAATGCCGAACTGGCCCGTATTTCGCGACGTCTGGTCACCCTGAAAACCGACGTTCCGGTGGTTGAGCAGATCAGTGAGTTTGAATTAAAAGAACCCGACGCAGAAGTTCTTTTAAGCTTTATCGCAAGTCACGGCTTTAAATCACTGCTTTCTAAAGTAAAAGCAAAATTTGGCGGCGATATTGAATTTGAAAGCCCGATCCAGCCCGGTGTCGGTGTCAATAAAATCAACGTCGAAAAGGCCGAATATGAACTTGTGCAGGATGAAGAACGTCTAAAGCACTGGATTGCAAAGGCCGAATATGCCGGGACAGTTGCGGTCGATACCGAAACCACGTCCCTTGATGCCCATCAGGCCAAACTGGTTGGCATTTCACTTTCGACAGAGCCAGGAAATGGCTGTTACATCCCGCTGGGGCACGGCAAGAGTGCTGAGAACAGCGAAGCCAAAGGCACACAGGGTGGCTTTGATTTTGGCGACGCCGAAGAAACCCCCGCCAAGGCCGACATTCCCAAACAAATCGCGCTTGATCGCGCCATTGAGCTGATCAAACCGTTGTTGCAGGACACCGGTGTTCTGAAAATCGGTCAGAACCTGAAATACGATATGATTGTTCTGTCGCGTCATGGCATTGATGTCGCCCCGATGGATGACACCATGGTGCTGTCCTATGTCCTTGATGGCACCAGCCACGGACATGGCATGGACGAACTGGCTGACCTGCATCTTGACTACCAGCCAATAAAGTTCTCGGAGGTTTGCGGGTCGGGCAAAACCCAGATCACCTTTGATCAGGTCCCGCTTGATAAGGCGCTGGACTATGCCGCCGAGGATGCCGACATCACCCTTCGCCTGCATCGGTTGCTCAAACCGCGCATTGCTCAGGAACATATGGCAAGCGTCTATGAAACGCTGGACCGCCCGTTGGTGCCGGTCTTGGCCAAAATGGAACGGTTGGGGGTTAAGGTTGATACCGACATCCTTAAAAACCTGTCGGATGACTTTGCCAAACGCATGGCGATACTCGAAAAAACCATCCATGAAATGGCCGGTGAACCATTTAACCTTGGCAGTCCCAAGCAGCTTGGCGAAATTCTGTTTGATAAAATGAGCCTGCCGGGTGGCAAGAAAACCAAAACCGGCGCATGGCAAACCGGTGCTGACGTTCTTGAAGGATTGGCTGCACTCGGTCATGACCTGCCGACCAAGATTTTGGAATGGCGCCAACTGTCAAAACTTAAAAGTACTTACACAGATGCCTTGGCAAATCACGTTAACCCGCTGACCGGGCGCGTTCATACAAGCTACGGTCAAACCAATGTGAATACCGGGCGGTTGTCGTCAAACGATCCGAACCTGCAAAACATCCCGATCCGCAGCGAAGAAGGCCGGAAAATCCGCACCGCCTTTGTCGCCGATAAGGGCTGCAAGCTTATTTCTGCCGACTATTCGCAAATCGAGCTGCGTCTTCTGGCCCATGTCGCCGAGATTGATGCGCTGCGCGAAGCGTTCAAAAATGGCGAGGATATCCACGCGGCCACCGCATCAAAGGTGTTTGGTGTCCCGATTGAAGGCATGGACCCGATGGTGCGCCGTAAGGCCAAGGCAATTAACTTTGGCATCATCTATGGCATATCTGCCTTTGGTCTGGCCAATCAGCTCGGCATTGGACAAAAAGAAGCCAAGGCCTTCATCGAAGCCTATTTCGAAATTTACCCCGGCATTCGCGATTACATGGATCAGGCCAAGGAATTTGCAAAAAAGCATGGCCATGTCCGCACCCTGTTTGGCCGCAACATCCATATCAATGGTATCAACGATAAAAATGGCATGCGCCGTAGCTTTGGCGAACGGGCTGCCATCAACGCCCCGATTCAAGGCGGTGCTGCCGATATCATCAAACGTGCGATGATCGCGGTTCCCGGTGCACTGGTTGATGCGGGCCTTAAAACCCGCATGCTGTTGCAGGTCCACGATGAATTGATCTTTGAAGCCCCGGAAGACGAGGCCGAAAAAGCCATCAAGATCATCCGCGATGTCATGGAAAATGCCGCCCACCTGTCGGTCCCGCTGATAGTCGATGCGGGCATTGGCGATAGCTGGGCGGATGCGCATTAGATCGGAAATTCTACATGACACACAAAACCCCGGCTGCTTTATGGCGACCGGGGTTTTGTATTTTACCAAATACTGAGCATATCTGGGCGGTTAAAGCCCCAGTACATCACGCATGGAATATAGACCCGGTGCCTTGCCCTCGGCCCATTTCGCGGCACGTACTGCACCCTTGGCAAATACTTCGCGCGAGGATGCCTTATGGGTAATCTCGATGCGTTCACCCTCGCAGGCAAACACCACCGTATGATCCCCAACAACATCACCACCGCGGAGCGTCGCAAAGCCGATGGTGCCGTTCTCACGCGCACCTGTGTGCCCGTCGCGTGACCGCACCGACACATCATCAAGCGCAACCCCACGCCCCTTTGCTGCGGCCTCACCAAGGCCAAGGGCAGTACCCGACGGCGCATCGACCTTGTGCTTATGATGCATTTCAACGATTTCGATGTCTGCCACGTCCTTATCAAGAACCGCTGCCACCTTTTCGACCAGTGCAAAGGCAAGATTGACACCGACACTCATGTTCGGGGCAAAAATGATCGGGGCGTTTTGCGCCGCAACTTTCAGCTCATCTTTCTGATCATTGGAAAGCCCGGTGGTCCCAATCACAAGGATGGTACTGGTCTCAGAAGCCAGTTTCGCATGTTTCATGGTGGCCGCCGGAGCGGTGAAATCAATCACCACATCGACGGCTTCAAACAGTGCCTTGGGATCGTCACCAACCAGAACGCCACTTTCTTCCAGACCGGCAATCAAGGTGACGTCTTTCCCGATAAACGGACTACCAGGAAGATCCGTGCCACCACCAACGTCACATCCCTTGGTCTTGGCCGTTTCATTCACCAGCATCCGGCCCATCCGGCCAGCACAACCAACAATCCCGACTTTCATTTCCGGTCTCCTAGGATCCGTAATTTCAAACGTGTGATTGCTTTATCACATGCCGCCGCACGATGAAATCACCGGAAATGCGCAAAAGACCAGCATCAGCCCATTCAGGCTGATGTCACCGCCTGTGCCGCAATCGCATTAAGCTCGGCAATCGCATCCGCCGGGATCGTCAAACCCGCCGCCGCAAGGTTCTGTGACAAGTGTTCACGCGACGATGTCCCCGGAATAAGCAGGATATTGGGGGACCGCTGTAATAACCACGCAAGCGCGACCTGCATCGGCGATGCCTCAAGACGTTTGGCAACCTGTGACAAGGTTTCTGACTGCAATGGCGAAAAGCCCCCAAGCGGGAAAAACGGCACATAGGGAATGCCATCCGCCGCCAGACTGTCAATCAGGGCGTCATCATCGTGATGGGCAAGGTTGTACTGATTCTGGACACAGGCAATGTCGCAAATCTTGCGCCCTTCGGCAACCTGGGTCGGTGTGACGTTTGACAGACCGATATGCTTGATCAAACCCTTGCGCTGTAACTCGGCAAGCACGGTCACCTGTTGTTCTATTGATCCTTCTGCCGGGCCATGAAGCCCGTGCATGGACCGGAAATTGACAACATCAATCGCATCAATGCCCAGATTGCGCAGATTATCATGGACCGCCGATGTCAGTTCCTCGGGCGACAGGGCTGGCAACCAAGCACCATCATCGCCGCGCTTGGCACTGATTTTCGTAACAATCACCAAATCATCCGAATAAGGATGAAGCGCTTCCTTGATCAGTTGATTGGTAATGTGCGGCCCGTAAAAGTCGCTGGTATCGATGTGATTGACCCCGGCTTCGCGGGCGGCATGTAAAACCGCAATCGCCTCATTCCGGTCCTTTGGTGGGCCAAACACCCCCGGCCCGGCCAACTGCATCGCGCCATAGCCCATGCGGTTCACCGTCAAATCACCAATCGCAAATGTTCCTGCCTGTTCGATCATGGTCATGGGAATTCTCCTTCCTATCAGGATTTCTGTCTGACAGGACGCTAACGCCTATTCCCGTGATCAACAATCCGCTACAATTGATACAAGCTGTACGGAATTTGGAACAATGAAACTGGATCTGGCCACCATCACCGCCTTTGTCACGGTCGCGCGCGCCGGGGGTTTTCGCGAAGGTGCCCGCCTGAGCAACGGCAGCGCATCGCGCTTAAGCGATCAGGTTCGCCGCCTTGAATCGCAACTTGGCGTGCGGCTATTTAACCGCAGCACGCGCAGTGTCGCCCTGACCGAGGCCGGAGAAGGACTGTTGCAACGGCTTTCCCCAGCACTTGATGAAATGGAACTCGCACTTGATGTCGTTAACAGCTATCGGGACCGGCCGGTCGGGACCCTTAAGCTGAATGTCCCGGTCAGTGCCGCCCGTCTTGTCCTGCCCGATATCATCCCGGCCTTTCTGGCCGCCTATCCCGGTATCCGGGTCGAAATCATCACCGAAGAGAGCTTTGTCGACGTTCTGGCCGAAGGATGCGATGCCGGCATCCGGTATGATGAAAGCCTTGAACAGGACATGATCGCCATTCCGATTGGCCCGCGCAGCCAGCGTTTTGCCGCTGCCGCATCGCCCGGATATCTAAAACAGCACGGCATACCCGAACATCCCCGTGACCTTCTGGACCATGCCTGCCTGCGTGGCCGCTTTGCCAGCGGGGCACTACATCCGTGGGAATTTGAACGCGGCGACGAAACCATCGAACTCAACCCGACCGGTCCGTTGCTTGTCCGGCCGGGCGGCGGGACCGACCTTGCGACTGTGGCCGCTTGTCAAGGCACAGGCATCCTTTATCTGTTTGAAGACTGGCTCCAGCCCTATTTTGACAGCGGAGCGCTCGTCCCGGTGCTGTCGGACTGGTGGCCGCGGTTTCCGGGGCCCAAACTGTATTATCCGGGGCGTCGGCTTGTCCCGACACCCTTGAGGACCTTTATTGATTTCGTCAAAAGCCACCCTTGGCCAAGCCATCCGGCCAAAGAAAAACCCCACTCCGCATAACAGAGTGGGGTTAAATCCTTTTTCGTTCCAAAACCGGAACGATATTGCATGGTGCCTAATCGGTCAGGTCTTTCCAGATTTCTTTCATCTTGGAAAAGAAGCCTTCGCTTTCCGGGCTGGAGCCTTCTGCACGCGAAATCTCGTCGAATTCTTCCAGAAGTTCTTTCTGGCGGTCGGTCAGATTGACCGGCGTTTCGACACTGATTTCAACAAACATGTCACCGCGCGCCTGTGAGCGCAGGATGGTCATGCCCTTGCCCCGCAGCCGAAGCTGCTGACCCGACTGGGTCCCGGCAGGAATGTTGATCCGGGTGCGCGTGCCTTCAATGGTCGGCACCTCGATGGTGCCACCAAGGGCAGCCTTGCCCATCGGGATCGGAATCCGGCAATACAGGTTGGCCCCTTCACGCTGGAAGAACCGGTGATGCGCAATATCAAGGAAGATATAAAGATCACCCGCTGGTGCCCCATTGGTCCCGGCCTCACCTTCGCTTGAAAGGCGAATGCGTGTGCCGTCCTCAACCCCTTGCGGGATCGTGACCTGCAGGGTTTTTTCCTTTTCAACGCGACCGACCCCGTGGCACGATTTGCACGGATTTTTAACGATCTTGCCCTTGCCATGGCAGCTCGGGCAGGTGCGTTCAATGGTAAAGAACCCTTGCTGGGCACGGACTTTACCGTGGCCATTACAGGTCGGGCAGGTCACAGGCTGGGAACCGGCTTCTGCACCGGTACCGTCACATTCTTCACACGAAACCGATCCCGGAATGGTGATTTCGGCTTTCTTACCGTCGAAGGCTTCTTCGAGCGTGATCGCCATGTTGTAGCGCAGGTCAGCACCGCGTGACGATCCACCGCCACCACGGCGACCACCGCCACCCATGGCGCCAAAGATTTCGTCGAAGACGTCGGAAAATCCGCCGCCACCGAAACCGCCGCCGCCAAAGCCACCACCTCCAAAGCCGCCCCCACCGGGACCGCCCTGTTCAAAGGCAGCATGACCAAAACGATCATAGGCCGCGCGCTTCTCGTCATCCTTGAGGATTTCGTAAGCTTCGTTGACCTGCTTGAATTTAACTTCTGCGGCCGTATCGCCCGGATTTTTATCCGGGTGGAATTTCATGGCCTGCTTGCGATAGGCGCTTTTGAGCTCGGCCGCGCTGGCGTCTTTACTGACACCCAACAGCTCGTAGTAATCTTCTTTCGCCATCTGTAACTCCGAAATACGGTCGGGCCGTCCCAGCAGTTTCTGCGTCCGGAACGGCCCGATTTTTATTTACAGGGCGTCGTTAAAGACGACCTCTGCGGTCGTCTTATTTATCTTTTTTGGTGTCGTCGACTTCTTCGAAGTCGGCATCAACAACACCGTCATCAGCCTGTGCTGACGCACCTGCATCCGCAGCATCACCTTCTGCGCCACCGTCTTCTGCCTGCTGGGCCTGATACATGGCTTCGCCAAGTTTCATCGCAGCCTGCTGAAGTTCGTTGACCTTTGCGGTGATCGCATCGGCATCTTCACCGTCCTTGGCTTCTTTCAAAGCCGACAGGGCGTTTTCGATTTCTGACTTGGTTGCATCGTCAACCTTGTCGCCATGCTCGGTCAGGTTTTTCTCGGTCGAGTGAACAACGGCTTCGGCCTGGTTACGGGCTTCAACAAGTGCCTTACGCTGTTTATCAGACTCGGCATTGCTTTCCGCGTCTTTGACCATTTTTTCGATTTCGTCATCGCCAAGACCACCAGATGCCTGAATGCGGATCTGCTGTTCCTTGTTGGTTGCCTTATCTTTGGCAGACACGTTGACGATACCGTTGGCATCAATGTCAAAGGTCACTTCGATCTGCGGAACACCACGCGGTGCCGGCGGGATACCAACCAGATCAAACTGGCCAAGCATCTTGTTATCAGCCGCCATTTCACGTTCGCCCTGGAAGACGCGGATGGTCACGGCCGTCTGATTGTCTTCAGCGGTCGAGAAGGTCTGCGACTTGCGGGTCGGGATCGTGGTGTTACGGTCGATCAGGCGGGTGAAGACACCACCAAGGGTCTCAATACCCAGCGACAGCGGGGTCACATCAAGCAGCAGGACGTCTTTAACGTCACCCTGCAAGACACCACCCTGAATGGCCGCACCAAGTGCAACAACTTCGTCCGGGTTCACACCTTTGTGCGGCTCACGGCCAAAGAACTCTTTCACGCGTTCCTGAACTTTCGGCATACGGGTCATGCCGCCAACCAGAATCACGTCATCAATTTCGCCTGCGGTGATGCCGGCATCTTTCAATGCGGCTTTGCACGGCGTCATGGTGCGTTCGATCAGATCGCCAACCAGACCTTCAAGCTTCGCACGCGACAGTTTGATGTTCAGGTGCTTCGGACCCGATGCGTCTGCGGTGATGAACGGCAGGTTCACATCTGTCTGCATCGACGAGGAAAGCTCGATCTTGGCTTTTTCAGCGGCTTCTTTCAGACGCTGCAGAGCCAGACGGTCTTTACGAAGATCGATCTGCTGTTCTTTTTTGAACTCGTCAGCAAGGTAATCAATGATCTGTTTGTCGAAGTCTTCACCACCAAGGAAGGTATCGCCGTTGGTTGATTTAACTTCGAAAACACCATCACCGATTTCCAGAACCGACACGTCAAAAGTACCGCCACCAAGGTCATAAACAACCACAGTGCCAGCTTCTTTTTTATCCAGGCCATAGGCCAAGGCAGCTGCCGTCGGCTCGTTGATGATACGTTTAACATCAAGACCGGCGATTTTACCGGCGTCTTTGGTTGCCTGACGCTGCGAATCGTTGAAATACGCAGGTACAGTAATCACGGCTTCGGTCACCGGCTCGCCAAGGTGGCCTTCTGCGGTTTCCTTCATTTTCTGAAGTACCATGGCTGCGATCTGGCTCGGGGCCATTTTCTCGCCATTGACTTCAACCCATGCATCACCGTTTTCGCCGGCAATAATTTTGTACGGCACCAGATCCTTGTCTTTTTCGACTTCAGCGTCGCTGTAACGACGGCCGATCAGACGTTTGATCGCAAACAGGGTGTTTTCCGGGTTGGTCACAGCCTGACGTTTTGCAGGCTGACCGACAAGACGTTCATCGTCATCGGTGAATGCGACCATTGATGGCGTGGTACGGGCACCTTCACTGTTTTCAATCACGCGGGCTTCTTTGCCGTCCATGACTGCAACGCATGAGTTTGTGGTGCCAAGATCGATACCAATAATTTTGCCCATAGTAAGTTCCTCTTTTAGCGGCCGGTCCGTCCCGCAGCCTTCGCTATGAAGCGCCGCGCAGGACCTCCTGGGACCAATGGTGTTAATACACGTAATTTTTCTGGGGGTTCTTCGTTACCCCGCGCACCTATATATGAAAGTCCCCACAAAGTCGCAAGCGGTCAAAACAGGGAATCTTGGGTGTTTTTAGTGATCAAACGCCGATTTTGATCCAATGACGGGCATTTTAACCCGCTCCAGAACGCCAAATTGGCGCATAAGGCCGGTTTTGATCCTTGAAATTCGCGCTTTTTAAATCGGTCATAACCGGGTTGCAAAACGCGCAAATCTAATTTCTCAGACAGGGTTTTGCGCCGGATAGCAACGGTTTTTACGCAACACGTCTTCAAGTCGCGAGGCCAGATCGGCCTTTTCATCGGGCCCGAGAAAACCGGCAATTTCCAGACTTTTGCCATGTGTTTGCAAAAAAAGACTGCACTGCGCGTCTTCGCCTCGTTCAAGAACAACGCGCAGCCAATATGGCTGAAAATCATATTGCTGACGTCGGCCACGCACCGGGATTCGCGTCACCCGCAAATTCCCCGGATGCAACTCAATCCGTTCTTCTTCGCGTGCCGCCCGGAAACTGAAATGAAATGCCAGGGCGAGGAAAATCACATCAACCCCCAAAAAGCCGATCACCGGCCACGCCCCCACCGACCAAAAGATCAAGCCAATCGTCGTTGTCGCCCCCGCCAGCAGAAAAACAACATTGCGCGCCCCGCGCCGTGACAGGGAACGCGGCGGCCTCAGGGCAATGCTAAAGATCGGTTTCGAACTGCGCGGTACGGCGGGCACTATATATCCCTCTGATCGTGGTCGTCTTGTACGCGGCGATTTTGCGCCCGGCCTTGATCGGGCTGCAATCAGAATTCGATTTTTTGAACCTGCACGTTTATATAATAGCAGATCAAGAGATCGGATCACGGAACCCGCATTTCAACAAGATGCTGTTCCCTAGGCTGAATCGACATTTACATCCATAGAGTGGCTGCGGCGAG